>CXTO01000031.1_pt1 | contig 15370 bp, 5 predicted proteins | sample 940861 | NCBI WGS metagenome assembly CXTO01 (sample SAMEA3493489, study PRJEB9703) | human gut metagenome | biome: ENVO:mammalia-associated habitat; material: ENVO:feces | place: Bangladesh | collected 2010-01-06 | reverse complement strand
AGTGCGAGAAGCCCCTCCTTCGCGGAGGGGCTTCTCGCACTTTGTTAATTTTTTCTCACTGAGGCTGTGTCAGTGAGAAAAATTTGCGAGGCAGCTCCCCTCAACCGAGGGGAGCCAGGGGATATCAGGCCTCGTAGTAGCCGTCGGCACCGAGACGGGCGTCCGGGTTGAGGAGCATGGCCTTTTCGACCTCGTGGTGGTCGTAGCCGCGGTGATCCTCGTGGAAGCGACGGTTATCGATCGGCTCGTAGAGCGCGGCGCGACCCATCATGCCTTCCTCGAGGTGACGCTGGCCTGCAGCCAAGCGCGCGTTGGCACGCTCACGCCAGGCTTCCAGCGCGGCCTCGCCATCGGCCTTGGCCACGGCGGCCTCGAAGGCACCGGGGTGAACCAGCGCCACGAAGCCGGAGACGTGTCCGAAGCCGAGCGAGGTGGCCAGACCGGCCTTGACCGGGCGACCAGCGGTCTCACGACCGAACTCGTCCTCGCCGCCGCCGATGCGCAGGGGCTTCCTGACCCAGACCATGTGGTCGTCGCGCTGGAGTTTCGGATCCACGCAGTCGAGCGACGCGTTCGCCGGAATCACGCCGGACTTGAACAGCTGCGTCAGACCGTTGACCTGGAAGATGCAGGCACCGCCCTTGGCGTGGCCGGTGAGCGTCTTCTGTGAGATCACGAACAGCGGGTTGCCGTCGGTGCGGCCGATGGCGTGGGCCAGCGTGTTGTGCAGCTCGGATTCGTTCGGGTCGTTGGCGTTGGTGGACGTGTCGTGCTTGGAGACCACGGCGATGTCGTCGGCTGAGACGCCGAGCTTGGCCAGGTCGTGCACGAGCTTGGAGTCCTTGCCTCCCATGCCGGCAGCCAGAGCGCCGAGGCCCGGAGCCGGGATCGAGGTGTGGGCACCATCCGCGTAGGAGTGGATGAAGCCGACCACGGCCGCAACCGGCAGGCCGAGCTTTTCGGCGATGTCACCGCGGGTCACGAGGATCGTGCCGCCGCCCTGGGATTCCAGGAAGCCGCCACGGCGACGATCGTTCGCGCGGCTGAAGAAGCGCGCGTCGATGCCCTTGCCGTACATTTCCTCCGAGTTGGCGGTGGCGTTCATGTTGCCGAAGCCGATCACGGATTCCACGCCGATGTCGTCGATTGCACCGGTGACCACGAAGTCGGCCTTGCCGAGGGCGATCTTGTCGACGCCCTCTTCAAGGGAGACGGCCGCGGTGGCGCAGGCGGAGACCGGCTGGATCATGTTGCCGTAACCGCCGATGTAGGACTGCATCACGTGAGCCGCGACCACATTCGGCAGGGCCTCCTGCAGGATGTCGGTCGGAATCTCGTGATTGAGGAAGCGGTCGAGGTACAGCTTGCGCATCGACATCATGCCGCCGAAGCCAGTGCCCTGGGTCGAAGCTACCAGCGAGGGGTGGATGGACTCGAGGATTTCGGCCGGGGTGAAGCCGGCGCCCAGATAGGCGTCCACGGTGGTGACGATGTTCCACAGGGCGATCTTGTCGACATCGCCGACCATCGAAGCGGGGATGCCCCAACGGGTCGGGTCGAAGCCCTTCGGGAACTGGCCGCCGACCGTGCGGGTCATGGTGGCGCGGCGCGGCACGCGGATCATCGAGCCGGCGTGGCGGGTCACGTTCCATTCGCCGGATTCCTCATCCGGGGCGATGGTGGTGTGCGCCTCGTCCAGCTTGACGTATTCGGCGGCGACATCGCGGGTCGGCACGGAGAAGGTGACGTCGTGGTCCAGGAAGACCTCGGCTTCTTCTTCGTCGGCACCGTCCTTGTAGTCGTCGCCCATGCCCTCCTCGAACGGACGGATACCGGAGCGAGCCACGACCTCATCGTGGTAGCGCTCGGCGATGTCCTCTTCGGGCACCAGGTTGCCGTCGGTGTCGTACCAGCCGGGCTTCGGGCTGTCGGCCCAAGTCAGCAGGCCCATGTTCCATGCAAGTTCGAGCACTGCGCCGGCGCTCAGGTCGACGGTGCCGTCCGAGTGGATGCCGAGCTCGGCCTGGGCGCGCGTACGACCGGAACCCCACGGGCCCAGCTCACCGACGGAGACGATGACGATTTCGTCCTCCGGGCGGGCGGTGACGTTCTGCCAATCGGCAAGGTCGACCGGGGCCTGCTTGGTGACAATCGGGGTGGGCAGAGCCTTGAGAGTGGAGCCTGCGGCGCCGCCCTCCGGCTTCTCTCCCTCAATCGCAGCCTTCTCAGAGGAAGATTCCTTCTCCGCATCGGCCATGGCCTCCGCGCGCAACGCCTTGATGTCGATGGGCTCGGAGCCGAGGCCACCGGTCAGATCCACGTCGAGCGGAGCTTTGAGGGCCTGCTCGCGCGATTCGGCGGTGCACAGGTCGAGCAGTTTGGCCGCGATCTGCGCGGTGGAGTAGGTGTGAATGCCGTGGCGCTCGACGACGGCGACCAGCGGGTCGTTGCCGCCCATAAGGCCGGTGCCACGCACCCAGCCAATCTTCGGGTGAGCGAAGGTGACGCGGCTCGACCACACCTTTTCGGCGCGGGCGCGGTTGACGATGGCGTCGAAGGCGCTCTTGACCTCGCCGTAGGCACCGTCGCCGCCGAACACGCCGCGGTTCGGGGAACCGGGCAGCACCACATGCAGCTTGTGCTGCACGTTGGTGTCGGCACCGATGTGGCTGAAGCCGGCGATGGCGCGTTCCACGCCCCACAGCATCAGTCGGGCCTGCGACTCGAACAGGTCGCCGGAGTCGGCAAGCGTGCCGTGAACCGGCGGTGCGGCGAACGGGAAGAACAGGGTCGGCTCCCACGCGGGCTTCAAGATCGTGGTGGTGGCACCAGAGGTCTTCTTCTGCTCGTGGCCCACCCAGTCGACCAGCGCGTCAACGTCGCGATAGCTGGAGAGGTTGGCCGGAACCAGCCACAGCTTGGCGTTGCCGGTGGCGTGCTCGCGGTACGCCTGCTTCGCCCAAGCCTTGATGGACGGCTTGAAGCTGTGTGAGGTGGCCACCACAGTGGCGCCGCCTGCAAGCAGGCCTTCGACCACCTGAGCGGCGATGGAGTTCGGGCTCACACCGGTGACAATGGCGATGTCGTTCGCGTAGCGGGAGGCGTTCTTGTCGGAAGTAACGGATTCGAGGGCTTCGGAAGCGGCCTTCTGGAAGGCGGCCTTGAGCTCATCGTTGTCCGACTTGTCGGCGAACCACTGGGCTTCGGCGGCGATGGTCTTGCCAAGGCCGATGAAGCTGCCGTTCAGAGCGGCGGGGTCGTTGTCGTAGTAGGCGCGGGCGAGGTCTTCGCGGGCGGAGGCCCAACGGTCATCGAAGAGGATGGCCTTGTTGGCATCAAAGCGTGGAGCGACCTGCTTGGGCCAGTCGGAGCCGAGCTCGGCTTCGACCGCGGCCACCACGGCGGCATTCTCGTCCTCGGATTCCTCCGGAGCCGGAGCGGCCACGCCGAGCTCGTTCAGCACGAAGCGGGCGGTGGCGGCAAGCACGCCGTTGGAACCGGTGACCTTCTCGGCGAAGGCGTCGAGTGCGGCGGAATCGACCACGGCACCGCCAGCGGCACCACCGGCGGACGGCAGAGCCACGGCAACGCCCTTAAGCTGGGCGACCACTTCAACAGCGGCGTCGATCAGCTTGTCGGCTTCAGGCTTGTTCTGCACGGCAGCGGTCGGCAGCTTGGCCAGGTCACCGCCACGGGAGCTGGAGCCCTCGCGGGTATCGAGCAGCAGTGCGGCAAGCACGCTGGCCACCCAGCCTTCACCGAGCTGCCACACGTTGGCCACACGGTCGCGGATGTACTGCTGTTTGACGCCGGCGGCACCGAACAGCGAGCGCAGACGATCGCGCAGTGCCTCGGAGAGCACGGCACCGAACGGCTTGTAGTTCGGGGCGGCCTTGTTGACGATTTGGGCGAGCTTGTCGAGCGTCGCCTCGGCGGCACCGTCCACGCTGGCCACGCCCAGCTCGGAGCTGATGTCCATGAGCAGCTGGTTACGGCGAGAGGAAACGCCGTTGGTCAAGGTATCGGTGGTGTCGTTGCTGCCGATCTGGTCAAGACGAACCTTGGCGGCGTATGCCATGAGGACGCCGATGCCATCGGAGGCTTTGAAGGGCAGGTCGGCGACGGCGGCACCGGACGGGGCGCCGGCGGGAGCGGCAGAAACCGGAGCGGCCGGTGCGGGAGCAGCGGCAGCAGCCGGCGCTGCGCCAGCGGCTGCGCTCGAACCAAGCTTGGCGACGGCGGAACCGCCGGCGGGAGCGGTTTCGACCGGAGTCGCGGTCTCTTCCGGCTCGTCGTCGGGAACCAGCGAATCGGTGTCGGTCATGTAGACGCGGCCCTCATCGCGGCCGACGTTGTAGACCACCGTGTCGTTGCCGGCGAACTCGGGCAGACGCAGGGTCTTAGCACCGAGGTTGGCGAGCGTCGGGGCGTTGCCGAGGCCGACTTCGACGTACTCTTCGACGCCGAGGCCGCCCTGTTCACGCTTGCCGAACAGCAGTGCCTGGGTTTCGATCCAACGCACCGGGGAGGCGAATTGCCAGGAGAGCAACTCAGTGAGCAGCAGTCGGCCGAGCTTCTGGTCATCGGCGGCGTAGGAATCCCACACGGCCGGGTCATCCAGTGCGGCCTTGATACGCTCGGAAGGCACGACTTCGAGGATCTTGGCGGCGAATTCCTTTGTCATCTCGAACGGCGAAGCCACGAGGTTCGGAATGTAGCGGTCTACCAGACGGCCACGGTAGTCGATGTAAGCGGGCAACAGCGCGTCGAGCTTGTCGCGGAATTCCGGCACGCCCTTGCGCAGCAAGGTGGAGTGGAACGGCACATCGATGCCGGGCACCAGCATGAACGCGGGCTTGCCGCCGAATGCGGCCACGCGACGGGCGGAATCGGCCTTCAGCGCCTTGAGACCGGCGATCGTGCCAGCGATGGCGTACTGCTGGCCGGCGAGGTTGTAGTTCACGATCTCCAGGAACTCGCCAGAGGCCTTGGCCACGGATTCCACGTATTCCTTGACGTGAGCGTCGTCCACACCGAACTGGTTCGGGCGCAGGGCACCCATGCGGTAGTTGGAGCGGCCCTGGGCGTCACGCTCGATGAGGTGATGCATGGTGGAACCACGGTGGAACACGAGCTCCAGTACGGTTTCCAGCGGAATCACGTCGGCGAATGCGGACAGCGCGTTGTACTCGCCGAGCGAGTGGCCGGCGAAGTAGGCGGGCCAGATGTCGGCGCCGGCTTCGCGCAGACGCGCGGTCTGGGCAAAAGCAACCGTCGCGAGCGCCACCTGCGTGAACTGCGTCAGGTTGAGCAGGCCTTCGGGGTGACGGTAGGTCACGCCGTTGGCGGTGAGCTCCTTCGGGTTATCGCGCACAAGACCCAGGATCGAGAAGCCGAGCTTGGCGCGGGTGAGCTTGTCGGCGCGCTCCCACACGTCGCGGGCGGCGGCGGACTTGGCGCGCTCGTCCAGAACCATGCCCTGCTTCTGAATGCCCTGGCCGGGGTAGACGAAGGCGGCGCGAGGCGCGCGGACCAGTGCGGTACCGCGGGAGACTAGCTGGCCGTCGATACGGCAGGTGACTTCGAGGGTCATGCCGCCGTGGCGCACCTTGCCGACGCGCTCCACGGAGATCTCGACGGTGTCGTCGAGCTGGACCATGCCGTACATGTTGTAGGTCCAGCCGGCGATCTCGTAGTGGGTGCCCTTCTCATCGGTCGCCTGCACGGCGTGCTGGGCGGTGGCGGACAGCCACATGCCGTGCACGAGCGGGGCCTGCAAACCAGAGATGCGAGCACCGCGAGTGGAGGTATGGATCGGGTTGAAGTCACCAGAAGTGCGAGCGAAGGCGGTCATGTCGTGCGGAGCGACAACCTTCACGCGGCGCAGCAGACGGCGTGGTGTAGGCGCGATTTCCTTGTGCTCGGCATCACCGAACTCGGGGGCGTCGGCCGGTAAAGCATCGGAGTAGACGCGGCCGCGGATCGCGAAACGCTCGGTTTCGCGGGCAAGCAGCGTGCCGTCGGCAGCGGTGTGGGTCACGTGGATGGTGACCACGCGGCCGGAGGCGGACTCGAAGTAATCCTCAGCCCAAGACTTCAAGGCGATGGTTTCGCCGGTGTGCTTGAGCAGGTCTTCCTCGTTCACCTCAAGTTCGATGAGGTGGTCAAGGTGGACGGCGTTGAGCAGGCCTTCGATAACCGGGTAGCCCTTGACGTACACGGAGCCGAGCGCCGTGTAGATCGCGGGCCAGGCCGGGCCGACCAGCGCATCAGGGGCGATGCGGCTGGGTTGCAGGGTGGAGGGCAGAGCGGCACCAGTAGCTGCCTCATGGTCAAAGCCGAGGTTGGCGGACAAGGTGTAGGTGGCAGTGGCGGTACCGAACGGCCTGTTCTGAGCGGTCTCTCCCTCAGTCACGGCATTCGCCGTGACAGCTCCCTCGTCAGAGGGAACAGACAGGGTGGGCATCTCGGTGAGCTTGTCGCCGGTGATGGCGGTGTTGCCAATGCCGGCGGTGGCGGCGAGCATTGCGTACACGTCCGGAATCAGACGCTCGCGATCCACGACCGGCACTCGGCCAGACTCGGTTCCTTCCACGATGAGCGGAATGACGATGTCACGAACGGCGTGCTTGGAGGTGCCGCCGTCCGGATCGTTGTCCCAGTAGGTGTCGAGGTGGATATCCAGATCGTACTTGCCGGCCGCGGCGTCGAACGCGCGGATTTCATAGTACTGGTCGCCCAGAGCGGTGCCGTACGCGGGGTTATCGGTGATGTGGCCCACCCAGGAGATGTTCGGGGACTTGCGGATGAAGTCCTCGGCGGAAACAGCCTCGCCGAGTGCGGCGAAGTCGTTGTTTTCGGCGGCATTCTGCTCGGCCTTCACGCGCTCGATGGCGGCGTTCTCGAAACGGCCGAGGATATCGGCGATCGGCTCGTCCACGGTGGTGATACCGGCCACGGAGATAGGGCCGGGGATGGCACGCACGGAATCGGCGGAGTAGCGCTGGTCTTCGGACTGCCAGAGCTGGTCCTGACCCCACCAACGCAGCAGGTCGTTGTCGATGACGGGTACGAACGGCATGGGCTTGGGGTATTCGCGCACGAGCACCGGGAACCAAGCCACGTCGGTCGGGACCACCTTGAGTTCGGCGGTCTGCGGGTAGGCCAGTGCGAGCTTTTCGAGCGCGGGGGCCGGGTCGGCGAGAATGTCGTCGTGGGTCAGCAGGCCAGCGGCAGCTGCCTCTTCAGCAGAAACGCCATCAGCGGCGAACAACTTGGAGGTGAATTCGCCGGAGTCCGTGTCGTTCACACGGGCTTCGATGCGCTGCAGCAGGTGCTGGAAGCGGTCGGCGTAAGTCGGGTCGACCCACGGGAAGGCGAGTTCGGCGAAGCGCTGCGCCCACTCAAGGTAGGTCATGGAGGCCAGGTCGCCGAAGTAAGGCTTGGCGGTCTTGTTCAGGGCTTCGATGATTTCCTTGCGGCGGGAGTCGAGCTCTTCGGGGTGCTTCATGACGCGCACGAGCAGACGGCCGCATTCGGCGGAGTCGTTCTCGAGCTCGTAAATGTCGGCGTGCAGGTGGCTCAGGCCGGAGGACATGCCACCGACGGACTTGCCGGACGGCACCCAGTGGGCGGCCTGCGGGGCGAACACGTCGTCGGACTTGGCGTCGGCCGGAATACCGGGCGTCTTGACGAGCAGCTGCTTGACTTCGGGGCTGGTGTGAGCCTCCTTGGCGGTCATCGCGGCGGTACCGATAAGCACGCCGTCGACCGGCATGTCGGGCAGGCCGTAGGCGTGGGCCCACTGGCCGGAAATGTAGTCGGCCGCGCGTTCGGGGGTGCCGATGCCGCCGCCGGCGACCAGCACGAGGTTGTCGCAGGCGCGCACTTCGGCGTAGGTGGCGGCAAGCAGGTCATCCAGCGCTTCCCAGCTGTGGTGGCCGCCGGCTTCACCGCCCTCGACCTGAACCATGATGGTGGTGGGGGACACGGCCTTGGCGATGCGCACGACCTGGCGAATCTGGTCCACGGTGCCGGGCTTGAAACTCACGTACGGCAGACCGTCCGCCTGCAGCGACTCGATCAGGGCCACGGCTTCGTCCAGCTCGGGGATGCCGGCGGAGACGACCACGCCGTCGATCGGCGCGCCGGAAGCACGCTTCTTGGGCACGATGCGGGAGGAGCCGAACTGCAGGTTCCACAGGTAACGGTCCATGAACATCGCGTTGAATTCGACCGTGCGGCCTTCCTCCAGCTCGTCTTCGAGGGCGGCGATGTGGCGGTCGAACACTTCGGCGGTCACCTGGCCGCCGCCGGCGAGCTCGGCCCAGTAGCCGGCGTTGGCCGCGGCGGCCACGATTTCCGGTTCCACGGTGGTGGGGGTCATGCCGGGCAGCAGTACCGGCGGCTTGCCGGTGAGCTTGGAGAACTTGGTGACCAGCTTGGCGCCGGCCGGGGTGTTGATGACGCGCGGGGCGAACGCCTTCCAGTTCTGGGTGCGCTCAGGCTCGCTTTCCAGCGTGGAGAGGGCGGAGCGTTCGGACAGCGTGGTGGCTTCGACCACGCCGATGCCGGTGCCCTGCACCACGTTGCCGATCAGCTTGCCAAGCGTGTTGCCAGGACCAAGGTCCACAATCCACAGCTTGGCCGGGTCGGCGGCGTTGAACAGCGCCTTGACGCGGGCATTCCAGTCCACATGGTTGAGCAGCACTTCCTCAGCGAGTGCGCGGGTGCGATCCTGGTCAAAGCCGCAGGCGCCAGCCCAAGACACGGTCTGCTCAACAGCTTCGGCCATGAGCGGAGAGTGGAAGGGCAGGGTGACTTCGAGGTATTCGAGAGTGGGGTTGAACACAGTGCCGCCGTGGAGCTTCTGTTCACGCAGCTTGGCCTGGTGCTTGTGCTCGCGCTCGGCTTCGAGGGCGAGTGCTGCCAGGTCTTCCGGGTAGCCGGAAAGCACGTGGTGGTTGTCGGAGTTGGTGACGGCGATGGAGATCGGGCCTCGGGCGTTGTTCACGCGCTTGACCAGAGCTTCAACCTGTTCGCGGGTGGCGCCCTTGACGGAGAGCATCGGGCTGGCCTCGCCGTACTTGGGGTTCAGGCCCAGTTCGCGCACGCGGCGAGTGCCGGCTGCACCGATCAGGGCGGCGACGGCCAGAATCTCGTCGAGGGTCTTGCCGGCGGCCTCGATGGAGCCGGCGGCCTCGATGGCGCGGGCCATGTGCACGGCGAGCACGCCCTGGGAGTGGCCGAGCACGGCGAGCGGCTTGGCCTGGGCCACGCTGTAGCCGAGGTGTTCGAGGTCGAGCAGGGCGCCGAGCTGGGTCAGTGCCACGCCTTCCACGGACGCGGTGGCGTCGGCTGCGGCGCCGAGGCGGGCCGGGTTCGGAGTGAAGCCGAACAGGTCGACCGGACGGCCGGTGGTGGTCAGCAGGTCGGCGGCGACCGGGGTGAGCAGTCGGTTGGCTGCGGCGATGTGGCCGCGCAGGGCCTCGTCAAGGCTGGGATCGGTGGTCTGGTCTGCCAGGGCTACCGGCCACGGGGTGGACTGGCCGGCGAAGGCGAGCGCATGGGGCTCGGTGGCCAGGCGATTGAGGAAGAAGGTGGTCATTGCTTTCCTTACTTGTGTTTGGTTGATGTCTTCAGAGATCAGAGGGGCTGGTTGCCGTGGTGTTTGGTGGTGCGCTTGACGCGCCGCTTGGTGGCGAGCGTGGCCAGCGATTCGACGATCACCTCACGGGTCTGTTCGGGGTCGATCATGCCGTCGATCTGCCCGATTTCCAGCGACAGGTTCGCGTTGACGGTGCTGGTCTCGTACTCCTTGATGTACTTGGCCCGCAGCGCATCGACGTCCTGCCCGGAGGCTTTGGCCTTGGCCAGGTCGTGGCGGTGGATGATGTTCACCGCGCCGGCCGCGCCGAGCACCGCGATCTGGGAGGAGGGCCACGCGAAGTTCAGGTCCGCGCCGATGGCTTTGGAGCCCATCACGATGTACGCGCCGCCGAACGCCTTGCGCAACACCACGGTCACCATCGGCACTTGCGCGTTGGCGTAGGCGTAGATCACCTTGGCGCCGCGGCGGATGATGCCGGCGTGCTCCTGGTCGGAGCCGGGCTTGTACCCGGGCACATCCACGAGGGTGACCACGGGCAGGTTGAACGCGTCGCACAGTCGCACGAATCGGGCGACCTTCTCGGACGAGTCGACGTCCAGGATGCCGGCGAGCACGTTCGGCTGGTTCGCCACGATGCCGACCGGCTTGCCGTCGATGCAGGCGAAGCCGACGAGCGCGGAGGCGCCGAACAGTTCCTGCACCTGCACGAATTCGCCGTAATCGACGATGCAACGAATCACTTCGAGCATGTCGTAGGGCTGACGTTCGTTGGCGGGCACGATGGTGGCGAGTCGCTTGGCGGTCTCGCGTTCGGCGCGGGTGACGGCGTAGGCGTAGACCGGCGGCTTGCTTTCGCTGTTGGACGGCAGGTAGGCAAGCACGGTGCGCGCATAGTCGATGGCGTCGGATTCGTCCTCGCCGAGGTAATGGGCCACGCCGGACACCCGGTTATGCACTTCGCCGCCGCCAAGGTCGGCCATGGAGATGGTCTCGCCGGTCGAGGCCTTGACCACGTCCGGCCCGGTGACGAACATGTTCGAGTTCTCACGGGTCATGATGATGAGGTCCGTCAGAGCCGGGCAGTAGACGGCGCCGCCGGCGCAGGGGCCGAGAATCAGGCTCAGCTGGGGCACGAAGCCGCTGGCCTCGCAAGTCTTGCGGAAGATGCGGCCGTACTGGGTCAGGGCGGCCACGCCCTCCTGGATGCGGGCGCCGCCGGAGTCCACGATGGCCACGATCGGCACTTTGAGGTCGATGGCCATGTCCATCAGTCGGCAGATCTTCTCGCCTTCGGCGGTGCCGAGGGTGCCGCCCTTGACGGAGAAGTCCTGGGCGTAGACGGCCACTTTGCGGCCGTAGACCTGGCCGAAGCCGGTGATGACGGCCGCACCGGCGTTGCCGCCGGCGATGTTGCCGCCCTGGAAGCGGCCGATCTCCTCGAACGTGCCGGTGTCGAAGAGCAGGTCGAGGCGTTCGCGCGCGGTTTTCTTGCCTTTGGCGTGCTGCTTGTCGCGGGCGCGCTCTTCGGCGGCGCGGGCCAGTTCGGCGGCCTTGACCACGGCGGTGCGCAGCGGCTGGTGGGCCGAGGGCTGGGCGGCGTTGGCGGCCGAGGCCGCAGCCGCGGCCTTCACGGCCGGCGAATCCATGATGTCAGTCATTGCCACCCTCCTTCTTGACGTCGGCGGCCTTGGCCTTGCCGGTATTCACGTCCAGCGTGACCAGCGTGTCGCCGGCCTCCACGCCGTCGGCCGGGCCAACGAAAATCTTCTTCACTTCGCCGGAGGCCGGCGCGTACACGTAGTTCTCCATCTTCATGGATTCGAGCACCACCAGAAGGTCGCCCTTGGCCACTTGCTGGCCTTCGGACACGTTGATGCGCGTGACCACGGCCTGCATCGGGGAGGCGATGACGCCGGATTTGGCACCGTCGTTGGCCGTGGCGGCACCGGAGGCCACGTTGTGCAAGCCTGCGCCGCGCAACGGCTGGGTGGGGCGCTTGGCACCGCGGGCGCGGGCCGAGCCGGTGATGTTCTCCACGATGTCGAGTGGCACGGTGAGCTTGACGCGGCGGTTGTTCATCTCGATGACGAACGTCTCCGACTTGGACTTGTCGGGCGCGGCCGGGGCAGCGGCACCCGGGGCGGTGGCCAAGGAGGCCGGCTGGCCGGAGGCGGCGGAAGCCGGCGTGCGGTTCAGGTACGTGCGCTCCAGCCACTTGGTGGACACGGCGAACGAATGGCCATGCTCGGCGGTGAAGTCGTCGTTGCGGAAGATTTCCTTGAACAACGGAATCGGCGTGGGCACGCCTTCGATCACAAGCTCATCGAGCACGCGACGCACACGGGCCACGGCATCGAGGCGGTTCTGGGCGGTGACGATGACCTTGCCCATCATCGAATCGAACTTCGGGGAGATGGTGTCGCCCTGTTCCACACCGGTATCGATGCGCACGCCGGGGCCGGCCGGCCACTGGATCTTCTCCAAGGTGCCGGAGCCGGGGGTCAGGTTGGTGGCCGGGTCTTCGCTGGTGATGCGCAGTTCGAAGCTGTGGCCGCGCGGTTCGGGGGCGCGGATGAGCTCGCCGCCGGCGGCGATATTGAGCTGTTCGCGCACCAGGTCGAGGCCGCTGACCTCTTCGGAGACGGTGTGCTCCACCTGCAGACGCGGGTTGACTTCCAGGAAGTACACCTTGCCGTTCGGGGTCACCATGAATTCGCAGGTCCCGAGGCCCACGTAGCCGACCGTGGTGAACAGGCGGCGGGAATATTCCTCGAGCGTGCTGATGATTTCCTCGGGCAGGAAGGGCGCGGGCGCCTCTTCCACAAGTTTCTGGTTGCGACGCTGCAACGAGCAGTCACGGGTGGAGTACACGGTGAAGTTGCCGTGCGAGTCGCGCCCGGACTGGGTCTCGACGTGGCGTGCCTTGTCCACGAACTTCTCGATGAAGTATTCCTTCAGATCGCCGCCTTGCAGCGCGTCGTGGTTCATGTAGAAGCGGCGCAGCTCCTCGTCGTCATGCACCACGGTGATGCCGTGGCCGCCACCGCCATCAGTGCGCTTCATCATGATCGGGTAGCCGTGGGTGTGTGCGAAGTCGAGCAGCGTTCGCACGTCGGTCACCGGTTCGGACAGACCTGGCACGGGCGGTACCTTGGCACGCAGGGCCACGCGGCGGGCGGTGATCTTATCGCCGAGATCCACGAGCGCGGTGTGGTGCGGGCCCACCCAAATGGCACCGGCATCCTCGACCTTTTGCGCAAAGCTCGGCACTTCAGACAGGAATCCATAGCCGGGGTGCACGGCGTCCGCACCGGTTTTGTGCAGGATGTCGATCAGCAGATCCTCGTTGAGGTAGGTGTCCTTGTAGGTGTCGCCGGAAAGCAGGTATGCTTCGTCGGCCATGTCCACATAGCGGCTGTTGCGATCCTGTTCGGAGTAGACAGCCACGGTGGAGATACCCATCTCCTTGGCCGTACGCACTACGCGAAGCGCAATCTCGCCTCGGTTCGCGATCAGCAGTTTTTTGACAATATGAGCCATAGCGTCAAATTGTGCCCTTGATATGAGGTATGGGGCAAGCTGAGTTCGCACAAAACATATCATCGGCTTTTGTAGGCCATGAACAAACGAGTGCGTAAGTTTCAGGAGCGTAACCGCATGCCCACGCACCCCTTAAGACTTGGAACATCAGGGTTTTTGGCGCTATTGACCAAGCACGCCGGAAGTTGACGCCATTCATGTATTCGTCAACTTGCAACAAACCAGAATCGGAAAATTTGTGGGTTATCACGAAATCGCACGAAACCGAACACTCCTACGATGGCAACCGTAAGTTCGGGGGAAGGCTCAACGTACAGGCGGATACAGCCAATGGATCGGCACTCGATTCAGGCATCAACCGCCTCGTTCCGCAGTCGATGGTACGCATGCCAAGCCGTCCGCAATATGGACGGCTAATGCGCATCAAGGCCACATAAGGCCACGGCACTCCCACTCCATCGCATACCGCCTGCCAGCAACGGCGATAGCACACAACATAGAGGTTATTCATCATGCAGACTTCACACACCACCTCATCCACTGCGGCCACCGCATCACTCGGCCGCCGCATCGTCGCCGCTTCGTGGAAGCCGGCGCTGTTCGCCGTACTGATGTGGCTGTCCGCAGCCGCAGGCGCAATCCCGATTCCGGGCACACCGGTGCCGATCACCCTACAGACTTTCGTGGTGATGCTTGCTGGTCTGATGCTGCCGTGGCGTCAGGCGGGTTCCGCCGTCGCCGCTTACCTGGCAGCTGGTGCAGTCGGTCTCCCGGTGTTCGCGGGCGGCGCTTCCACCATGGCTCTGGTCGGCCCGAGCGCCGGCTTCCTCTTCGGATTCCTGCCTGGCGTGATTGTTATCGCGCTGCTGCGCGGTAAGGCCAACACCTCGTCCGCTTCCGCCGCCGCTCTCACCGCAGGCCGCTACCTGCTGGCCGCTCTGGTTGGCGGCGTCGTGGTGGTGTACGCCTTTGGCTTCGTCATTCAGTCTGCGCTGACCGGCGTACCGATCGCCGCCGTGGCCTTGGCTTCCATGGGCTTCGTCGCCGGCGACGCCATCAAGGCAGTCGTCGCCTCCTTGGCCGCAGCCGGTCTGTCCAAGCTCGGTCGCTGACCTACAGCACTCCTACATCGGCGGTGCGGACCGTATGGTCCGTGCCGTCTTCTGTTCTTAAGATCAATGAGGCATCTTCATTAAGCCCGATTGCCTCACCAATCAGTGTGGTGCCATCGGTGAAGTGCGCCTCGATCTGACGGCCGCGCGCCCAACATACCGCCTTCATCTCTTCACGCAATGTCTCGGCCTGCCCGTGCGGATCCGCAATGAACGCTGCCAGGCGCTCTCGGAAGCCCTCAACCTCACGTTCGGCCACCGCGTCACGCATCTCGTTGAACGACGGCAACCCCGAAACGTGCAGCTGCAGCGAAGTCGATTGCGGCGTCGGCAAACGGCTCGCGCCCAACGCCAGATTCAGGCCGACCCCGAAGACGACGACAACATCATCATCAGCTTCCCCGTCCGGCAACAACACCAGTTCAGAGAGCAGTCCGCCGAGCTTGAGCCCGTGGCAGAACACGTCGTTTGGCCATTTGAGCTCCAAAAAACAATCCTGCTTATTCGGAGCGGCGCCATATTCCTTAATCATGCCGTTCAGCGCATCGAGCGTGACCAGGCCCGCAATCATCTGCAGCCAGCCGTTCACCGATTCGTCGGTGGCGATCGCGCGAGGAATGCGCACGGCATAGGACATCGTTGAGCAACAGCCAGGCTGACTGATCCAGGTATGACCATTACGCCCCCGTCCGGCGCTCTGCCAATCGGTGACGACTACACCGACGGCAAGCGTGCCGCCCTTGCGCTCAGGCAGCGTCAACGACCCGTCACCTATCATGCGCGCAGCCAACGCGTTGGTCGAATCAGTCTCGCCCACGGCGACTACTTGATCTGCAACGGCTTTGGTTCTCGGTAGCTGCGGCGTTGCAGCTTGCAAAGCAATCATCATGGGAACTACGTTACCCCGATTTGCGCGACCAGATTCCCGATGTCTCGCGAAAAAGCGCACAAAACCGCCCATTTTCGGCCAACACCCCGGTGTGAACGCTCACACGTGAGCAAAGTCACACCATGCAGATGGCCCGCATACGATTGCAGTCATAGCGGCCTTGCCTGCGTCTGCAATCCACCGGTGAGACGGCGACCATCACACATCTGCATCCGTTGA
>CXTO01000003.1_pt1 | contig 27653 bp, 19 predicted proteins | sample 940861 | NCBI WGS metagenome assembly CXTO01 (sample SAMEA3493489, study PRJEB9703) | human gut metagenome | biome: ENVO:mammalia-associated habitat; material: ENVO:feces | place: Bangladesh | collected 2010-01-06 | reverse complement strand
TAATTATTATATTTAAAAAATTTCCAAACAATATAAACGTAAACAAGTAGAAAAATCGCAAAAGGAATAATGCCGAAAGAGAGCAATCCTAATATGTATGTTGAATCAAGTGTAACTTTTGCGTTATACACATTCTGTATATCATTATAAACGAGTCCATCAGCCGAAAAGTCTATTTTTTTGCCAAGCAAAGACATCGGATTATGTGAAAGTGCATAATAATTAAGAAAAAGTCTGTTACTTAAAATTAAATCGAGTTTCTTTAGAGCTGAGTATTGCGGCAAAAGCTTGGCTGAAAAAACACTAAATAGAAAGACAATAAATTGCAGCAATGAGATAAATAACATTGCAATTTTGGATTTATGTTTTACGAAAAATTTATTGATAGGAATAACAATTGGGCATAACAAAATCAATATAGCAGTAGTTCGACTTCCGGTTATTGTGTAAACAAAGAGAAATACGATAATAATAACGACATAATCTTTTACCAGCAGGTTATTGTGCTTGCAAGCTAAATAAATCATTAATAAAATAAATATAACTTGGGCTGCAATATTGGGATGGACGTAGCCTAACGATAAGCCGTTTCTTCGAAAATCACCTGGATTGGAAATATTTAGAACATACAAAGAAATCGATATGCAGAATACAAAAGCAACTGCACTTCCACATACTTTAATTATGCTTTCAAAATAGAAATCTTTAGAGGCACATATAAGCAAAAAAGCACTTACGAATGCTCCATTGTCACTTTCGTAATAGCCAATTCCAAGTATCGCTATCGCTATTACGAATATGACTAATTGCGATATTTTATATCTCTTGCACAAGACTAGGGCAAAAAGACAAATATAGATCGAAATCTGAAGGAGACGAAATATACCATTAAGGGCATCCATATTAGAAAAGAAATATACTCTTGGCAGCTCATTGATGATTGTCAAGACAAACAAACAAACATAAAAGATAGAAGTATCTAGAGAAGCAGTTTTTAATATGCTGTTCTTATACATCTTCGCCTTCAATCACGCAACAATGTGACTAAATAAAAACTGATAAGTTTTAGGTAATGTTGCAAAAAATATTATTTTGAACTTCTCGATAAATCCCTTTGAATATTTCAAAGCAAATGGAAAATCAATTCCTGCAACTCGCCATTCATCTATTCCTAAGCGAATTGCAAATGCTATATATTTTCGAGATGTATCACGATATAGCTGGCTTTTGAGTACGCTATCTGGCAATGAGTCTATTTCAGACATCCAAGAGGTGAAGATTCGAATCACATCTTTAATTTTTTTCTTTTTATTTCCGGCTGTCATTATAGATCCTCCTCTCTTCACATAAACATAAAATGGATAATTTAGGTAAGTCATTCGAGGCGATGCAAGCCATAGTCGCATGGTCATCTCCATATCCTCAAAATATAGATCTTTTATGAAAAATAAATTATTTATGATTAAAAAATTTCGTCTATATAAATTTAACCATGCAGGATGAAACCATTCATTCCGATCAATGGATTGGATCATATATTCTTCGGCGGAATAAATTTTTTCTGGCGATAAATTTGTATGCCGCTGATAACTGACTTCGTTTCCCTCAACCTCACGGCATTCTCCTACAACAATATCGACATCTTCACTCATTGATTTAAGGAGTCGCTCACACGCATCTAATTCAAGATAATCATCTGAGTCGACGTAAAGAACATATTCCCCAGTTGCAATCCGTAATCCAGCGTTACGTGCATCAGAAAGCCCGCCGTTCTTTTTATGTATGACTTTTACTCGGGAGTCATCATGCGCATATTGATCACACTTTTGCGGACACTGATCCGGACTTCCATCATCAACTAGAATAATTTCTAGTTGATGATATGTCTGTTTTAATATGCTCTGTATACAACGATCAATTTCTCTCTCGACATTATATATAGGCACAATAACACTAATTAATTCATTTCTAGAATATGTCATCATCGTTCCCGGTAATTACATTTACAATCTCTTTTATTTATATTGAACTGATATCTTCCATATAGGTTCAAACAATGTAGTGAAAACTCTTCTGGCTCATAGGAATTCATCAATTCCTTCGATGCTCCGGATAGTATATTATGATTTATTTGCTGTATTAAGTAAGCCATTTGCTGAATATCTCCCGCACGGAATATCCAGCCAAAACCATTGCGAATAAGCTCCTTCGCGCCAACGCAATCACTTACAATGGCCGGGATGCCACATGACAAGGCTTCTGGAACAACAAAACCAAAAGATTCGTAGGTGAGGCTTGGAACTGCTACTATGTCCCACTCGGTCATTTCTTTTTCAAAATCATCAAAGGATTGATGATATGTGACCCAGTTATCGCTCGTACCCTCTGCTCCATACACATCGAAGTGATATTCATCGATTTTTTCAGATTGGAGCATAGAAGCTACCTTTTGAATTAGCGAAAGCCCTTTATACGGACGATCCCCACCCAAAAAAGCGATATGAATCCTGTCGTGCTTCCCGACTTGAGAATCGTGCATGCGTTTAGGCATGTCCGCATGGGTAATAGGGAGCACCACGGATGCGCGTGGCGTACAATATCGCTCATAAGCGTGTTTTGAGACTTCGCTGTTATAGAGAATGCAGTCAATACTATTAAGCATGGCAATCACATAACTGCGGAAATCGGAATATGGCTTCATCATGTTCGAACAGGTCTGTATTGGCCTATCTGGTGTAGCTTTGCTAGGTTCCTTGCCTCGTGCTTTTCTAATGCCCGATGCTGTCTTCAATATACGTCGAAGAATAACAGAGCTTTTTACCCATCGCATGATGGGTGACTGTAAGATGCGTAATTGGGTTAGTGAAGGTGCAGAAGCGTTAATTACAGTGCATTCCCAATCCGATAAGTTGTGATCCATGGGATAAATTGCATTCATTGGATATAAACCGAAGAAATCATGTGTCGTGAACACCGTAGGAATCGATGCCTCATGAGCGGCATCCACGAATTCGCGATGCAGACCTTGCAATGTATGGATATGGATGATATCGGGATGGTATGACTCAAAAAAACGGCGGTAACAGCTGCCATCTACTGGATAATGGAACACTTCGGGATCGCCGACTCGCTGATCCAATACCACAGGAAGCGGATTACACAGCTCAAAGGAGCCAATGCCGTGTACCGAGCGATGCCTCTTAATATAAGGAACCTTCGATGATCCCATCCGTCCTGGCCAAAGCATGGCGACATCGTGACCAGCCGCATGCTGTGCGTCGGTCACATCACTCACGTACCGAGTCAATCCCCCCGAACGATAGGGTACAAACCCTAAAGCATAGTGCAGTATTCTCATACGCTATGCCTCAACAGTCATAAAATTGTCGGAGAAAAGATCTTCATGCCGGTTGTCAATGTGTGGTCTCTCTTGCACCTTCATTTGCGACACATAATCATACCAAATTCCCGAAAATTCATCTAGACCGTGTTTGAAAAAAGCGCAATTTTTCAGTCTATTAAAAAGCTCGTTATTCATGCGTAGAGTTAACTCGGAATAATGCTCTAGCTGTCTAGTCGCAAATTTGAGCGAAGGGAAGACCTCCCTCGATCTCGTTGCAACCGCATAACGCACCGCCGTTGAGATCACAACAGACCTCCTGAAAAGCGAGAAGTATCACCTAATTCACGCGTCCGTACTGACTTGTGAAACGTAAAACCCCCGATATCCACGAAGGCAAAATCGACGTAACCGCCCTTATCGGCGATAAGGCCACATTCCACGCGGTTCACATCGCTCATGCATGCCTCCTCTACTTTTCGCCTTTACCGAGGAACAGCCGCTCATACTCATCAGCGATGAACTGCCAACTGTACGCATCGGCAATACGTTGCTTCGACTTTACACCCAGCTCTCGAATCTCCTCAGCCGTCATGTTGTCGGCCTTGTTGATCAGCGCAGCCAGATTGCCATCATCCTTGGTCCAGTAGAGCGCCGCATCCTCCGCGACCTCCTGATTGAAGCCCACCTTCAACAGCAGGTTCAGATCCGTGCTGCCCAGCGCCTCCAACAGACTTGGGTTCGTACCGCCCACTTCATGGCCGTGGAAATACCCATAGGCATTCTCTCGAATCTTCTTCAGCAATTCCTTGTCGTACACGGTACCGACGAACTTGATGCGTGGATCCTTGTCGAAGCCGGTCTTGGCCTTGAGCTCATCAAGGAACTTGTCGCTGACATTCGTGATCAGAGCGAAATCCCGCTTCGAGTCGCTCTTCATGAACTCGCGGATCATCGTCTCGTAATTGTTCTCCGGAACGAACCTGCCAACCACCAGATAATACGACTTCGCAGACAGTCCCTTGGCCTTATACCAGTCCTGCAGCTTCGGATCATCATCCTTGATGCCGCTGCGCTGAACTTCAGCACCGTATGAGATGAACAGCGTCTTCGGGTCGTGCTTGCCGTACTCCTCATGGATATATCGTTCCATGTTCTTGGAGTCGCACACTAGCAGGTCACAATGCTTGGTCATCATCTGCTCGGAGAGCTTCCAATACTTGCGTACCGGAGCGCTCCACTTGGCACGCATCCATTCATGCCCATCCGGATTGATGTACAGCTTGCCACCGAGCCGGTGGATCTCACGCTCGAAATGCGCAGCGAACGGCCCTATGCGGCATGCAAGAATATAGACGATCGGGTGCGGTATATGATGCACCTTGATATACTTCACGCACTCGTTCAATGCGGCCACATCATAATAGATGGCCTGGGCAGGCCCGATGTTCGGCACCTTGACCTTGAAGCAGCGGGCATTGTTGTACATGAAGCTGCCACGCTCGGTCGACTTGCACGCCACATGATACCGCAGAGAGGGATTGGTCTGATGATACTCCGTTAAATAGTCGACGAAGGTCTCATACCCGCCATAATTCGCGGGGATTCCCTTGGACCCGACGATAAACACATGTTGTACCGGCATAGTTTCTTCCCAATATCTTTCTTTTACGGCCCATCGCCGCAATACAAACAGGAGAGCACAGGCCTGCATACATCACCATGCCCGAGACATCCTTTTCGTATTGTCAACGCAGCACCACAATATGGTCAACTATAGTAAAGGGGGTATATTCTGACAACCTTGCTGGCTCATATTCATGCGCGCTTATGCCGCGCAGAAAACGCATTCGTGCTCTGGATACAGAGATGCAGTCCACACCAGCAATGGCAGCGCATAGAACGCGTATCCTTCGAATTGCACATATAGGTAGGACACCAAGATCAGCCAGCACACAATCGTCTTGCGCCACGCATGGCGCGACGTGATATGACGCAAGACGCTGATCAGCAATATGGCGCACGCTGCTGCACCGAATTCAACGATAAAGCTGGTATATGCACTCATCGTGAACATATTGGCCGATGTTACCTGCGTATACCACCGGCTTGGCTGACTCGCATCCAATCCAAGCCGCTGCAGGACATGAACAGCAGCATTCGCACCTTGATGAGTCGCGTCGGAGAGATTCCCCGCTCCGTATCCGAACAACAGCCGCAGCGGATGCTTCGCGGCACCGGCAAGAGGTCCCATCGATTGCCACAGTCGTGCGTAAAACGATCCATCACCATCGAACCCGAGCTCCACTATGCTGCTAAGCCGATGGTTCAACAGCATGCTGCCAGCGCCAGCGCCGACTGCAGCGACAAGTTCAGCGAGCGCCAATAGTCGCCCTCGCCAACTCTTCCAATCCGCAGACTCGATGATCACGATCACCACGGCGATAATCGAGTCAAGAATGATGCGCACACCCGCGCCCATCACCACCGAGCCTGCAACGAACACCACAATAAGAACGCGCAGTCGATTTGCACGCTTGCGGTCACGGCCACGCACCAGCCAAATCAGCGGCAGCAGCACACCGAACAGGTGCATACCTATATAACTCGGTTCTGCGAACAGAAACTGCGGGCGGCCACCGCCCCAATGCGAAGTGCTGCTAATGTACTGGCGACTCATCAGGTGAATGAAGAAGTTCTTTACGGAAGTCCAATCGAGCATAATCGACAACCACTGCACCACGCCCACCGCGAAGGCGAACCAATAGACGAGAATCAACAGATCCAGCATGCGTCGCCAAGACAGACGCTTGATACGTAATGCCATGTCCAACGCAATCAGGCAAGCAAGCGCTCCAGCTACGCCGGCCAGCGACACCAGCGCCGGAAGCCGATGGAATGCTACCAGATACCAATCCGCTGCCGACAGCACGATTAGCAGCACCGGGAACAAGAAGAATGCACGGAAACGGCGCCAAACCTGCGGCAGCAAACGCCAGTTTGCTACCGCATATGCCATGAACAGCCATGGAGAAAGCGGCGTCCAAAACGGCATATACGGGCCCGCAACCGTGCCATCAATCGGCAGCATGGCGAGCGCCGCATAGAACAGAAAATCCGAGGCATCGGCCAATATCGGTCGATCATTATCGAACGAGACACCGGCTTTCCCGAAATCCGCCTCGGCGATACCGGTAACATTAGAATCAGTCACTCATTACTCCCACTGCCATCACCCAACAGCATGCCACTGTAACGGACAAATCGTATCGGGAGATGAAACCGGCGTGAGAATGATGTGAATACTTATGTCTGAATTTATGTCTGGCTAGTGTCAAACCGTGTAAGCATACTGCCGCGTGATTTGAGGGCGCACCGGAGCTTCCTCAACGCGGTAATGCTTGCGCATGCTAGTCAGGATGGTGCGCAACGCCTTATTCGTCTGCTCGGCGGCCGTACGGAATTTTGCATATTCCTTACCGTGCGGATCTTCAATATCCTCGGGTTCGGGAAGCATGGGCCGAATAATGGAAGCAGAATCAATTACTGACTGCAAGCGCTCCTGAATGGTCAAGCCCTTGACCAGTCCATTGCGCGCACAGTACTCGCACATGTTTGCGAAGTCACCCAATAGGAACGTGTATTTCACAGCAGTGGGAGCCAACGTGACGATGTCTTTGCGCTGATCCTTTTCAAAGCACAGGATCAGATCAGCGGACTTGGCCATCGGCTGCGTCAGACGCCGAGAGCGGAACCCACTCGGTTCGATGCCCACGCTCTCCATGAGCAGGGCGCTGTTAGGGTCAATCTGGTGCATGGGCAAACCATGCGTACCCGCACTGGAAACCTGCACCGTGGTACCGGAAAGATAACGGGTGAGCAGCAGCTCGCCCATGGGAGAACGACAAATATTGCCGGTGCAGACGAACATAATGTGCATGGGCTCAGTCCTTCTTCATACTTACAACGCTACCTTGCGGGCCTGCGTACAAACCACTAGCGCACCATTCTAGTCCGATACGCAGGACTGTGGCCAATCCGTGTCCGCCCACCACCACTTCATCTTCACATGAACGTTATAAGGAATTCGCTTTTTGTGCGATTTTGCTATGGGGGGGGGGGTGGCATTCGTGCTAGGGTGTGCAGAGTAAGAAGAAAGAATGATTGTTCTCTTGTGGTTTTTGGGGAACGGCGGAGGAAGAATTCAGTATCATGCCGAAGGACAGAGGCACAGCAGCAGAGTCACAGGCAACAAGTGCCTCGACCATGTCAATGCCCAAAGTACGGGTGAGCGGGAGTCGGGCCTCGGCTTCGTTCTCCCCGTTGCCGAATGTGAAAGGCGGCATTGCGCCGACATTCTTTGACGGCACCTACTTCTCCTCTACACCGGACGGCAGCTCCACACATAACGACACCACGAACATACGTCCATTGATGGGCCATTCTGTGCCGAAGTGGCGATATCTCTATAACACGACCTTGGTCGTGCTTGATCTGCTGATGACCATTGTGGCCACGTACATCGTGTTCCTGCTCCGACCTTTCGTTTATACCTATGTGCAGAGCATTGGTCCCGGCGAATACGGCGTTTTTAGCTTCCTGCTGTTGACCTGCGTATCGTGGCTCATCAGTCTGTATTCTGCACGCTCCTATGAACGGCACACCATGGGTGAGGGCTATGCCCTGTACGCCAAGCTGTTGAACGCTGCGTTCATCGATTTCATTATGCTGTGCACGTTGGGGTACCTGTTCCACCTCAATCTTCCCCGGTCGTTGAATGTGTTCATTCCGCTGGTCTCACTGGTATTGGTTATTATTGAGCGTTGGATTATGCGCCGCGCGCTGCACCGCAACCGCATGAATGGCGAATTCAACTACCCGACTGTGGTCATTGGATCTCCGGAAGGTATCCACCGGACGGTCGAACAATTGCGTCAGTGCCGTGGCATCGGCTACGCGCCAATTGCGGTGTGCCCAGTGGCTTCAGTCAAGAACGAGGATGATCCTGATCAGGCGCAGCATTTGGTGTCGGTGCCCTTCACTCCTGCCAACGATGCTGAGGCACGACTAAAGGTATTGCCACTCAACTCGCATTTGCCGCAAACCGCGAAGCGTATGAAGGCACGTACCGTATTGGTGGCTGATGCGCTTACCCGTGATTCTGAGACCATGCGTACATTGTCCCTGGCCGTGGAATCCATGGGCATTGAATTGGCCCTCACTACCTCTGTGGCTGATTTGAGCGGCGCTAACCTGCATTTCCGTAATGATCCTATGATGCCGGTGGTCACTGCACGACTGACGCAGTACTCAACCGTTACTCGTATTCTCAAGCGTGTGTGCGATATCGTGCTTTCCGGCATCGCCATTATCTTGAGCTCGCCCATCATGCTGTGGGTGGCGTACAAGGTCAAGAGAGAAGATGGCGGCCCTGTGTTCTATTCGCAGACGCGCATCGGCATCTACGGCAAGCCGTTCACCATGTACAAGTTCCGTTCCATGCGTACCGACGCCGACGAAATCAAGGCGAAATTGGCCAAGGAACGCGGTATTGAAGATCGCTTTATCTTCAAGCTTAAGGACGATCCACGTGTGACCAAGATCGGTCACTTTATTCGTAAGACGTCGCTGGACGAGTTCCCGCAGTTCTTTAACGTGTTCAAGGGCGATATGAGCTTGGTTGGACCTCGCCCGCCGCTGCCTGAAGAAGTCGCGCGATATGACATGCTGTATTCCACGCGACTGCTGGTTAAGCCTGGTATTACTGGACCGTGGCAGATTTCCGGACGCAGTGATTTGACTCAGGAACAGTCGGAGTATGCGGATGTGTCGTATATTCAGGACTGGTCCATTACGGGGGACATCGCGATTCTGTTGAAGACTGTGGTGGCAGTGTTTAAGGGGACTGGATCGTACTGAGTTTTCTTTGGGAATGTTGAAATGTTGAGAGGGCGTCAGCTTCTTGCTGACGCCCTCTTGGCTTTCTGGTCTCTCCCTCAGTCAGCCTGCGGCTGACACTCGGTCAGAGGGAAAGCTCGGGTTACTGCTTGTTGATGGAGCAGGCGGCAGTGTCGGTGGTGACGCCGGGGTCAGTCCATCCCATTGGAGTTTGATCGATGGCGAGGTCGGAGACGGCCTTGGTTGATGTGGTCACGTCGAAGGAATAGGTGACGGATTCGCCGGGAGCTATCTTGGCGATGCTCGCATATACGGTCTTGCCGTTCAGCGTTTCCTGACGGCTACCGGTCACCGTGGCACCGGAGGTGTTCAGATTCGTGAGGTTGCCACCAGCCGGCGCATAAATCAGCGTCTTTTCAATGCCATAGGTCTTTGGCTGATTAGCCTGTCTCCCACCAATAATGTAATCCGGAAGAGAAACAATCTCTTCGGCAGTCAGTGTATTAGTCATCGTGTATTCCACATGATAGGTCTGGGAACCGTCGCTATTGCAGTCAGAGCGAGTGATCTTCGAGGTGCGGTGAATATACCAGCCCATCTTTGAAGCGTTTTGCTCGGTGACGTATACGCCCACTTGCGGGTTTTCCTCGCTGTTTGGCGTCTGTGCGGTGAAGCCTGCATCGCTGATGGACTTCTCGGCCGTTTCGTCAAAGGCATACATGGAGAAGTGGCGGCCTTCGGCCATGCTGCCCATCGCCTGTGCCACCTTGGTAAGCTTCGTCAAATCCAAGTTGGAGAACATGCTGCCGACAGTCTGCTCAGCTACCTGAGCAAAGTAAGCGTCGGTCTCTGCAATTGGATAATCAACGTACACTTTGTTCAGCAGAAACTCGGCAGTGTTGTCCCCAGTGAGCACACGACCATCGGAAAGGGTGATGTTGCCGTTAATCTTCACCAGCTCTTGCAGGAACACTGGATCGACCATAAGCACACCATCCAGCTGGGTACCACTCCCCCACGGTGTGCGCTGCCAGATGGCACGCATGCCTTCGGCGCTACGCGAGGTGTCGGGGTAAACGGCCAAATCTCGTACATCGAACGACATACTCAGCGGACCCCACTGTTGGAAAATACGCTGTTCATCACCCGTAGGATCACCAGCACCATATGGAATATATTCATCATTCGAACGGAAATCGCCAATATTGATTTTGCCGTTGTCAGTAGTTACCACACCTACGGAACCGATCAGACCGCCGGACGAACGTTCCTCCGAAGTAGTCATAGCCATCAGCGCATACGTGCGTGGCTGATCAGAACCAAGGAAGTCCGGCAGAATCTGGAACGTGCCAGACAGCTGATTGACCTTGTCCGCCATCTTTGTCAGCTGCGTACTGCCAGTGGCGTAGGCGTTCTTCACCATGCCGATATGGGCCTTCGGCAGCTGCTGATACTTCTGCACCTGCTGCTGCAGTGACTGGTTCGCGGTGGCAATATTCTTCTGGGCTTCCAGAATCGGCTGCAGATTCAGCTGACCGTCGCCTGAGCTGAGCTGTGCGCTCTTCAGCGTGGATAGTACGTTCATGAACTGCGGCACCGAATCACTGACCAGCGAATCCACCACCGAAGTCATGCCCTGCACAGTGGCGATGTCATCGCCGTACACCGGTGCCTTCGAAGCGATGTTCCACAGCGTGCCATGTGCGATCTCGTTCGCAGCCGCGGTCTCGGTCTTCGCCTGGCTGATTTGCTGGCTCACCGTATCGAGGTTGTCGAGGTTACTGAGGTCGGTTACACCGCCCAGCAGCTGCATCGCCTGTTCCTCATGCGCCTTGACCTGCTTGGCTTCGGAATACAGCTTCAGACCAAAGAACCCGCTCACGCCCAGCAGCACCACGAGCAATGCTAGAATCGACACCACCCACGGCCAGATGCGGTGCCTTCTGCGCGGAATACTTGTTGCGTGACTTGCCCTATGAACGCTCATACTAACTCCCAAACTGATCTTATTGACTTGTAACCTCTTGCAATAACTAACCGCCTATTATGCCCCGGTCTTGTGCACAAAGCGTGTTCGCTCCCCGCTTCTGCACATATTCCGAACCGACTGGGCCACCCCTGGGTATAGCGTATTGGGGTGCTTTGAGAGGCTGCTCGGCCAAGCACGCGAAGACGACGGTCGCCGAATACATCGAATACGCATTGATATGCGAGGCGCATATATCACTGAACAGATACGCCACCGACACCGCCAAGGCAACAGGCCGGGCAACAGAAGTGGGGTAGTGCGTGACTGGAGCTCAGGGAATCAAGAATCGTCGCGGCGAATTGCAGCGGGTGCTCAGCCGTGAGGAATCATACGTGGACGGTAAACTGAGCCGCGCGGCATTTATTTCCATCGCAATCCTGACCTTTATTACCTTTGTTGGCAATTTCACGCAGCTGCAGCTGAGCTCGGCGCTGCCGATCATCGTTTCCGAGTTTCATATCTCCGTGACCACCGGGCAGTGGCTCACCTCTGTGTTTCAGCTGGTCATGGGTGTGATGGTGCCGCTGACCGCGTTTCTGACCCGGCGCTTCTCCACCCGCCAGATCGTGATCTGCTCGATGGCGGTGTTCACGGTCGGCTCGCTGATGGCCTGGGTGGGCCCGAACTTCATCTGGGTGCTGCTCGGGCGCGTGCTTGAGGCCGCGGGCACGGGCGTGATGTGGCCGGTGCTGCAGATCACCGTATTCTCCATTTATCCCCTGTCTCGCCGCGGGTTTGCCATGGGCACGGTGGGCATGGCCATGAGTGTGGCGCCGGCCATCGGCCCCACGCTGGGCGGCTGGCAAACCGATGCGAACGGCTGGCGCTCCATATTCCTGACCATGACCGTGATTGGCGTGGTCTCGCTGGTGGCGGCCATGTTCGGACTGCATAACTTCGGTTCTCATGACCCGTCTGTCCGCGCGGACTTTTTCTCGGTGAGCCTGTCGGTGATTGGCTTTGGTGGGCTGATGTTCGGCTTCACCAATTCGGAAACCTATGGATTCGCCGCTCCGGTAACGTGGGGGCCGATGGTTGTGGGATTGGTCGGCATCGTATGGTTCGTGATGCGCAACCTGCGTCACGGTCGGCGGTATCGCGAAGCCAAGGCGGCGCAGTCGGGAGCGGAGCCGGCCGCACTCCCCCAGCCTCCGCTGCTGGATCTTGGAGTGCTGAAGAATCGGTCCTTTACCGTCGGCACCATCACGGCATCTCTGACGTTCTTTGCGTTCAGCTCGATTCTGGTCATCATGCCGCTGTATATCCAGACCGACCGTGGCTATTCGGCCACCATGAGCGGCCTGATTATGCTGCCGGGCGCCCTCGGCCAGTGTGTTTCCCAGTTCTTCGGCGGGCGGGCGATGGACCGTTTTGGCGCGCGACCCGTGGCGCTGTGCGGCTCGATTGTGCTGACCGTCGGTACGCTCGGCATGTCTTTGGTGTCTATGGATACATGGATTTGGTGGGTGTCGATTTGCCAGTTCACGCGTCAGATCGGCATGGGCTTCCTGCTTATGCCGATTACCACATGGTCGCTGAACTGCCTGAACGGGCCGGATGAGGTGTCTGCCGGATCGTCGGTCACGAACACCGCGCGGCAGATCGCGGGCGCCGTGGGTGCACCTGTGCTGGTGATTCTTATGGAAACGTTCGCCGCATGGAGGCATCAGGCGGGAGCCTCGGCCGTTGCGGCTTCCATCTTTGGCATCCAGTGGGCGCTTCGCTTCTCTGCACTGCTGTGCTTTGTGATGGTGCTGATGGTGCTTTTCGGTGTCAAGGGCGACGGTGCCGGACGTACGCGTGACATTATTTCCTTGCGTACGCTGCGCGAACGCCGCGCACGGCGTATGGCTCGGTAAGCTGCTCGCTCCCGCTGGCGGGAGCGAGCTCATCAGCTTCTTACGCCCGTCCCATCAATGTCAGGACGATGAGCAGCACATTGAGGGCCACAATCAGCGCCACCACAATCAGGAAGATGATGTGCTTGATCGTACCATCAGCCCATTTGCCCATGAGTTCCTTGCTGTGCGTATAGCGCATGAGCGGGATCACGGCAAACGGAATGCCGATGGAAAGCACCACCTGACCAATCACCAGTGCCTCCGTAGGGTCCTTGGCGAACCACAACACAATCAGAGCCGGCACCAGCGTGACCACACGGCAGGCCCACATCGGGGCGTTGACGTGCAACAGGCCGTGCATGATCTCCGAGCCGGCATAGGTGCCGACCGACGTGGAGCTTAACGACGAAGCCAGCAGGCCGATGGAGAAAATCATGCCAATCACCGGGCCGAGCACCTGCGCGATCGCCCGCTGAGCGCCATCGATGGAATCCGTGCCTGACATGCCATGCAGGGAGTTGGCGGCAAGCACCAGCATGGCCAGATTCACCGTGCCGGCCAGCAACAACGCCCAAGCCACATCAATCTTCGAGCCTTTGAGCTGACGCTCGACCGATGGCTTCTCGCCGCCCGCGTAATGGTCGTTCACCAGCGTGGAGTGCAGGTAGATGGCATGCGGCATCACCGTAGCACCCAGAATCGAAGCGGCCATCAACACCGAATCCGTACCCTTAAAGCGCGGAATCAGCCCCTTGGCCACTTCGACGGGATTCGGCGGGGCCACGAACAGACCCGCGATGAAGCCGAACGTGATAACCAGCAGCATCACGATGATGATGCGCTCGAATGTGGTTTGCGATTTGCCGCCTTGGAACCACAACATCACAGTGGAGACCGCTCCGATGACCAGACCACCGATGAACATCGGCAGGCCGAACAACAGGTTCAGCGCGATGGCGCCGCCAATCACCTCCGCCAAATCGGTGGCGATGGCGATGACCTCGGCCTGCATGAAGAACATGAACCGGCCGGCGTCGCTCATACGTTCGCCCAGCAACTCGGGCAGGGATTTATTGGTCACAATACCGAGCTTGGCGGACTGGTATTGAATGAGCACGCTCATAGCGTTGGCGAGCACCAGCACCCACACCAGCAGGTAGCCGTAGCGTGCGCCGGACGTGATGTTGGCGGCCACGTTGCCTGGATCCACATAAGCCACAGCGGCCACGAACGCAGGCCCCAAAATGCTAGCGAGCGCATGGCCATGAGGATTTTTCTTGTTGTTCGCCCCATCGCTGGCGATTCGGCGTTCCTTCTCGATTTCCGACGTTTCCTGCTCAATGTCTGCCGCAGTGGCGCTTGCTGCCGTGTGTGGTGCTGTCATATCGTCTTCCCCTATTTCCTTCATACCGCGCCCAGTTATAGCGCAGGCATGTTTCGGGTGTCAATACACAAACGATTTGCGGACAATTGGCGAATGATGAGTCAGTCAACAGAGGATACGCCGTTTATCTCACTCATGAAATATGCTACGTCACCAGAAACTCGCTCATGAAAGTGCAGAATCGCAGTAATTGCAGTAAACACATGTTTACTACTGCCAAATCTATGCGAACGTTGATCTCTTCTGACTCGTATCCGGAGTTTCAGTTTGGCGTGAAATTATCTGCAGGCAATATCGGCAGTAGTGAACATGTGTTTACTGCACCTTACTTCGCCACATTTCTCTTGCGACGACTGCTACGAGCATTTGACGAGGGGCACGCTCCTCTACTGGATAATCCCTCGAGATAGCCTCTTCCTCCTAATCCGCTGGCACGGCTTGGCCGGGGCAGGTGTGGAGGACGGCGAGCATGGCGTCCTTTTCTTGGGACGTGACGGTGAGTTGGTACTTGTCTTTGACACCAATTTGGCGTGCCACGTAGTCGCAGCGGTATTCGCTGTTGGTGGGCATCCAGTAAGCGGCGGAGGCTGAGCCTTTCTCCTGGTTGGCGGGGCCATCCACGGCGAGCAGATTATAAGGGTCATTGCCAAACTCGTGGCGTTTGGTTGCAGGCCACTTGTTGGCACCGGACTGCCATGCATTTTCGAGCGCTACCACATGGTCGATCTGCACTTTGGCGCTGGTGGTGCGGCCGCGCACGAAGTTGATGGTTTGTCCGGTATAAGGGTCATCCAATGTGCCGGACACCACCACACAGGAACCAGCGTATTTGTATTTGACGTTGGTCAGGTCGCGGGCAAGTACATCATCGCGGGCGTCGCAACCGTTACCGTCGGTATCGACGGAACGGAATGCAAAGGAATCGCGGTCGTAGCCGTGTGCGCTCTGGTTGTCATCCACGGTAAGTTTGTTCAACGTGTCAGCGGCGGAACCGGTGGCGGTGTATCCGCCGGTGAGCTTGGCTGCATCAGGATTGACTCGCGGCAGCAGCAGGCCGACCGTAATGCCAATGACCGCCGCAATGACAATGAGAATAAGCACACGCTCCAGCGGCCCGGAGGCGTTGAAGCGGCGGCTGAAGTGAGCGCTGGAACGGTAAGGACGACGGCGCGGAGACATCAGGCGTAGGTGAAGGTGAGGGGGTCATGACCGGCGCGGGTCGGACCGTCAAGAGCATCGATGGCTGCACGTTCTTCGGCGGTGAGCTCGAAGCCGAACAGGTCGAGGTTTTCCTTCTGGCGTGCTGCGTGCACGGACTTCGGAATGATGATGGTGCCGTTTTCGATGTGCCAGCGCAGAATCACCTGGGCCGGGCTGACCCCATGGGCGGCGGCAATCTTCTCGATGGTGCCGTCACCGGCGTTGAGGTCGGTGCCACGCGCCATCGGCGAGTAGGCCTCCACGGCGATGCCGTGCTCCTTGCAGAACGCCACCACTTCGCGCTGCTGCCACGTGGGGTGCAGCTCGATCTGGTTGACGGCCGGCCATGCGCCGGTCTCCTCGTGCAGCCGCTTCAGGTCGGCGGGCATGAAGTTGCACACGCCGAGCGTGCGGGCCAGGCCCTCGTCGTCGATACGTAGCACGCCGAGACCGACCTGCGGAATGGAATGGCCGTCTTTCAAGGCGATGTCCGGCACGTTGGCGGGGTTAATATGTCCGTCGGCCATGGCTTGTGATGCTCCTTTATTGCTGCGACTACACGCCACTGTACACGGAGAGGCGCATGTCAGCGTGTGGAGGCGCGGGCGATGACCTGGGATTCGGTGGTGAGCAGTTCGGGCTTGATGATGCTGCCGTCGATGCGTCCGAGGATGCGATTCACTGCCGTGGGAGCCGTCCAGTCAAGGCGGGAATCCATGGTGGTCAGCGGAATCTGCAGGTAGGGGGCTTCCTCGTTGTTATCGAAGCCGATGACCTGCACCTGCGCGGGCACCTCATAACCAGCGGTGCGCAGAGCGGTCAATGCGCCGATGGCCAACTGATCGTTCAGGGCGATCACACCGTCGAACGGCACGCCGGAATCAATGAGCCGCTGGGTCACACGGGCACCGGCTCCGATGGTCCAATCCTGATCGGTGTTGCCAATCAGCTGCGGATCCAAGGAGAGCCCACGCCTGCGGGTCTCTTCGATGATGCCGCGCAGACGCAGCTGCGCGTTGCCTTCTACGGCATTCAGCAATGCATCTTCGTCGTAAACGTCACGGGCACCGATCACTGCAAGTCTGGTGGAACCGCGGTCATACAGGTAGCCTGCGGCCATGGCGGCTGCGGATACATCGTCCGGGGTCACGTGATCCACAATGCCCCACGTGGTACGCGCGCCAACGATGACCAGCGGAAAATCAACCTTCAGATCATCGGGCGAAATGTTTTCCACCTCGCTCATGGAAAGGATCATGCCATCGGACACCGTGGAGTTGAACTTCTTCAGCAGATCGCGCGCGCCTTTCGCAGAGCCTTCCGCATACGTGGTGACGTATACGGAATAGTTGCGCTGGCGGGCGGCCTCGATGGTGCGGTTGGCCAACTCGGCCAGATATGGCGGAATCAGCGAAGGCACGGCAAGGGTGATGAAACCGGTGTGATTGCGGTTGAGGTTGCGGGCGGCCACGTTGACTCGGTAGTCGAGGTCCTTAATGACCGACTCGACCTTGGCACGGGTCTCATCGGTCATACGCCCGGAGCCATTGATCACGTTCGACGCAGTTTTGAGCGATACACCGGCGGCCTGAGCGACATCGCGTAGCGTCACTCGACGCTTGGCTGTTTTCTCGTCGCTCATGCCGCGCTCCTCCATCCGGACAACATTGCCATTCTAGCCGGTTTAGCAGGACGTTTTAGCGATAAGAATAGCGTTACGGTTCAGCGTATATCCGACGGCATCCGTCTCGCAACGGTGGGCGATGATGGGCTTGCCTTCCACACCGTTGATGGCGACGGGCTGGTTTGAGCGGTTGAGGTAGAAATCGAAGCGGGTGGAGCCGTCTGGGGATCGGCGGATGGTGTGCAGGATGCGGGGATCTGTGGTGGGATAGGTTGGAGTTTGACCACCCTCAGTCGGCTGCGCCGACAGCTCCCGCCAGCGGGAGCCAAGTGCTTTGAGCAGCTGGGCAATGTCGTGACGGTTGAGGTCGCAGCCCACGTAGATGGCGGTACCGTTGCCATAGGGACGGCTGGTGATGGCGGGGGTGCGCTCCAGCTCCCAGTCGGCGGCGGACTCACCTGTGTAAGAGGCGAGCACTGTGGCGTCCGCGGCTACGGAAGTCACGTCATTCTGCCACAGGCGGGTCGTCAGACCGTTGGACAGGCTGATTTCGCTGGGCTCGCCTTCGGCTTCTTCACCGAGGATGTTGAATTCTTCGCTGCGGATGCCGAGCATGTCGCGTAGGAGGCCATTGCCGGCACCTGGGTATCCGCCGAGCCCGATGTGGAAGTACTCGTCGATCAGGCCAGTGGCGTAGTCGACGATGACGGTTCCGCCGGCCTTCGTGAAGTCGGCGATACGGCGAACGTCTTCGTCGGACAGGCTGAGCACGGTGGGCAGCACGATGGTTTTGTAGCCGGTCCAGTCGTAGGCGAGCGGCACCACGTCCGCGCGCAGCCCGGCATCCAGGAAGCCGCGGTACCAGTCGCGAACGTCGTGCCAGTGGTTGAGTTTCATGCTGGGCAGGGTTTCGGAGCGTGTGGCCCATTCGGATTCCGCGCTGAACAGGATCGCCGTGCCGGCACGCTCGAGCTCAGTGCCCTGCAGCCCGGCGTCGGAGAGGGTCTTCAGCGCCTTGCCGAGCTCGCATACGCCGCGGAAGACCTTGGAATCGGCGCCCGCGTGGGGCAGCATGGCGGAGTGGAACGCCTCAGCGCCCGACTTGGATTGCCGCCATTGGAAAAAGCAGATGGCGTCGGCGCCCATGGCCACGTGGGCCAAGGAGTCGCGCATGAGTTCGCCGGCCCGTTTGCGCGCGTTGAGCGGCTTCCACTGCACGGCTGAGGTGGAGTGCTCCATCACGTACCACGGCTTGCCCAGCGCGAGGGAGTCCATGAGCGCGTCCGAGCAGGCGAGTTCGTCCAGGTGGGATTCGCCTTCATGGAAGTAGTGGTCGTTGGACACGAAGTCCACCTCGCCGGCCCATTTGGCGTAGTCCATGACGCACTGGTCGGTGGAGACCATGAAGTTCGTGGTGAACGGCTTGCCGGGGCAGATCTGCTCGATGGCGTCACGTTCGGCCTTGTAGAAGTCGAGCAGCATGTCGTTGCCGAACCGCTCATAGTCGAGCTGCTGCGGCGGGTTGACCATGGCGTCGCCGCCCATGTGACGCGGCAGCAACACCTCGTCGAAACTGTTCACGTGCTGCGACCAGAAGGCCGTGCCCCACGCCTCGTTCAACGCGTCGATGGTACCGTACTTGGCCTCGCACCACGTGCGGAACGCGGCCAAGGCGTTGTCGGAGTAGTCGTAGCGGTTGTTCCAGCCGTATTCGTTGCCCATGTGCCAGGCGGTCACATACGGGTTGTCCTTGTAGTGTTCGGCAAGTTTGCGGCACAGGCGCAGCGCGTATTCCTTGAACACCGGGCTTGTGGGCTGCCACGACTGGCGTGAGCCCGCGTTGACGATATGACCATACCGGTCTACCGGCAGCACCTCTGGATGGGATTCGTACAGCCACAGCGGCGCGGTGGCGGTGGCGGAGGCCAAGTCCACGGCGATGCCGGCTTTGCCGAGCCTGTCGATCACATGGTCGAGCCACTCGAACGTGAACGCGCCCTCGACCGGCTCGATCTTGTCCCAGCTGAAGATTGCCAGCGATACGACGTTCACGCCGGCCTCACCCATGAGACGGATATCCTCGTCCAACGTCTCCTCGGGCCACTGGTCCGGGTTGTAGTCGCCGCCGAACGCGATGCCGCGGCCGGATTCCGTCAGCAGGGACGGCCACCTAAATGCTCTACGAGTAGTCATATTAATCAAATCCTTTATTGTATCGGCTCATGGCCGGTGTTGTGTTTGCCGGTTTTGGGCTTTGGCTCCCCTCAGTCTCACTGCGTTCGACAGCTCTCCTCAGAGAGGGAAGCCAAGACCCCATTTCTCCAGCTCCCCTCTCTGAGGAGAGCCAGAGGGAGTAGCAACTACTCCTTGACGGCGCCTGCGGCGAGGCCGGACTGCCAGTACTTCTGCAGGCACAGGAACGCGATGACCAGCGGGATGATCGTGATCAGGGAGCCGGTGATCTCCCACGTGCTGATGTTGCCGATGGAGGCAAGCAGCACGCTCGGCTGCAGCACGTCGACGTTCGTGCCGAAGAAGTCGTTGAACGAGCCCACCAGGCCGTACTTCGCGCCGTACACGAAGCCCCACACCAACGTGGACACCACAGCGGGCACCGCATAGGGCAGGAACGTGCTGATGCGGAAGAACTTGGCGCCGTGCAGCTTCATCGAATCCAGGGCGAGGGCCATGGCGGCCGACAGGAACAGCATGATCGGCACCTGCACGCAGGTGAACAGCGCCACACGACCCACGGACGACCAGAACTGGCCGTCCTGCAGCAGGCGCGCGTAGTTCTCGACCCCGACGAACCTCGTGCCGCCGATCATCTGCTTCTTGAAGAAGCTGATGTAAACGGCGTACGCAATCGGGATAATGAACACGAACACGAACACCACCGTGAACGGCCACATGAACTTCCATCCACGCCAATCGGCCTTATGCTTGTTGACGCGGGCCTCGGCCGTGTGCAGATCCGCCTCCTCAGGCAGGATTCCCACCGTTGGCTGCGAGGCTGCGGCCATTGTTTGATCGGACATAATCGATTGCTTTCTTGGAATACGGATTGCTGTGCTGCGCCCGCTATCAGGGGGCCGCTCGATTGGAGCGGTCACGTCAGGTGAGGGCATGGGAAAGCGGGGACACTGGGGGAGCATCCCCGCTGTGGGAGATCGGGCGGCTAGGCGGAAGGAGAGTGGCCTAGCCGCAGGTTTTGATTGTTGGTCAGTGCCGGATGTACCGGCAATAGATCGGATTGTGTCACTTGACGGTGACGTTGTAACCCTGCTGCTTGCCTTGCTCGGCCAGCTTCTTGGCGTAGTTCTGGAGTGCTTCCTCCAGGGTGATGTCGCCGGAGTAGGCCTTGGAGACTTCGTCGCCGTAAGTGGTCTGGGCGTACGGGTTGTACGGCAGGTACTGGAACTTCTCGGTCGGGCGCTGAGCCGCGGCGGAAAGGACTTCGTTGACGTTCTGACCGCCGAAGTAGTCGTTGGTCTTCTTGTTGGACCCGGTGGTCGGGTCGGTGAAGGAGTCGGACTTCAGGATCTTCTTCAGGGACGGGAAGGTACCGGTGTCGGCCATGGTCTGAGCGCCCTCGCCATGAGTCATGTACTCAACGAGCTTGTAGGCAGCGGCCTGGTTCTTGGACTGCGAGGTGACGGCAAGTGCGGAGCCACCGTCTTCGGCGGAGACTTCCTTGCCGTCCTCCCACTGTGGCAGCTGGGCGACGCGCCAGTTGCCGGCCTGATCGGGGGCGCCGGTCATGAGGTTGATCGGCATCCAAGCGCCGATGGTCAGGGAGGCGAGGGTGCCATCGTTGAGCTCGCGGTTCCAATCATCGGACCAGTTCGGGGTCTTGGTGTCCACGAGGTCTTCGTCGATGAGCTTCTGGACGAATTGGATATAGCGCTGCATGCCCTCGTCCTTGGTCATGTTGATAGTGATGTTCTCGCCATCGACCTTCCACGGCTGGGCGCCGGCCTGCCAGATCTGGGCGGTGAAGGGCTGGTAGTCGTTGGACGTGCCGGCAAGGTTAGTGATGTAGGAGCCGATGGCGCGAATCTTCTTGGCGGCCTCGTAGTAGTCGTCCCAAGTCTTGATGGACTCGCCGTCCACGCCGGCCTTGTCGAACACTGCCTTGTTGTAGAAGAACATTTCAGGGCCGGAATCAATCGGCAGAGCGTACGGCTTGTTATTGTACTGGAGCTTGTTCCACGGGCCGGCGGCGAAGTCGTCGGCGAGCTTGTCGGCACCAAACCGGCTCAGATCCACGAGGCCATCGGTGACGGCGAACTGGGTGACGGTCGGATCTTCGAGCATCACGACATCCGGGGCGCCATTGCCGGCGGCGATGGCGTTGGAGAGCGCGGTGGAGGTCTTCTCGGCGGTGCCGGTGTTGTTGAACTTGACGGCGATGCCGGGGTTGGCCTTCTCGAAGTCAGCGAGGATTTCCTTCATCGAGTTGCCGGAATCCCAGCCCCAGAACACGAGTTCGGCCTTGTCGGCGTCACCCTTGTTGACGCTGTTGTCGTTGCTGCTGCCGCAGGCGGCGAGACCGACGAGCGTGGCCACGGCTGCCGTTGCCGCGATGACCTTCTTGGTGTTGCGCATGTTATCTCCTCCTGGACCATTGGAGTTGGCTTGCGGGTGGTTGGCTTTCTTCCGACTGGCTTCCGGTTTTCGTCCGGTTACTTCTCGGTTATCTTCCGGCTGTCTTTGGCTGCCTTCCGATTGCCAAAAACGAATCGACTGCTGCGTTGGATTTCAATTCGTTTGGCCGCTTGCGAAGTCTCCTCTGGCCACCTTTCCTTGGGGTGTTTTCTTTGGTACACCCGTGTACCAATACCTAAGATGATACACCTGTGTACCAATTTGTCAAAATCACCCAACACGCCTGATTTTTCGCCTTTTCCACGCTTTCCACGTGAGCAAATCTCCAGTCGAACAGCGACTTGTCTCAGAGGCTCTTCATCCCCTCCCCCAACGTGAGTAGGTCCCGACTCTCAGCACACCACCAAATAACGCGTAGCATGCTCGTGAGTCTCCAACACCACACACCACGGCGCGATTCCACCGCTCAGCCACCTCACCAATGCCCACATTTGTAGATATTCAACGCCATATGACAAGAATCTGACCAGTATGAACAGGCACCCCCATAGCTGTATTGAGAGGAAGAGCACATGGCGGTCCTGTTTCAAGCTGCTTCCAAGCAGCGCAATCCCTTGGGAACAACCATACGTACTCACGGATCAGGCAAATATACGTTCGGTCTGGCCTTAAGCGCCGGCCAATATCCGCGGTCTGCCTGCCTTTCCCTATCAGCTCCTCACGGTATGCGGCATCTTCCTGACCAATGTCATCAACTACATCATCGCCTCCTACGGTTCCAGAAGCTGGGATGTCAACACCGGTTGGCGTTGGATGCTGGGGCTGGGTGCGATTCCGGCCGCCGCGTTCCTGCTCTCCATGGTGCGAGCACCGGAAAACCCACGATTCCTCATTCAAGCCGGCAGAACCGAAGAGGGATTCGCGGTGCTCGAGCACATCATCGGCACCGAACAGGCACGCCTTCGCACTGACGACATCCATGCATCGGTCAAACTCGAAACCGAAATGTCGCATGAATTTCACGACCTGTTCCGCCCGGGGCTGCGGAAGGCGCTCGTCATCGGCGCTTTGATCAAGGCGTGAATGCTGCGTTGCGTTACTGCATTGCCATGTTGCCATGTTACCGCGTTATTGCATCGCTACGTTGCCACGTTGCCACATCACATTGCATTGCCGCATTGCTGCGTTGCCGCATCACATATCGCAACACAAACGCAGCAACGCAATGACAACCGGAGATGGCATCGCCGCCACCCGCGAGGAACCGCAATGCAACGCGGTAACGTAACGCAATGCGATGTGATTCCCGCGTAGTTACAGGCAGTTACAGATTGAGTACCGCATCAGCAATGCGCATGGCGGATTCGCGGTGGGAGACCAGCACCACAGCCGCGCCGCGCTCCTTGTCTGCATGCTGCTCACCCACGGCCATAGCGTGAATGGAACGTAGAATAATAGCCTCGTTCAAAGCATCCAAACGGCTGGTCGGCTCGTCGAAAAGCACCAGATCAGCATTGCGCAGGAACACACGAGCCAAACCGATACGCTGGCGTTCACCTTCGGATAGACGGTCGCCCAACTCGCCTACCTGAGTATCAAGGCCATCGGGCAAGGAATCGATGAGATCAAGCACGGAGGCCTTGGCGAGAGCCTGACGCAAACGAGCATCGAGACCGTCAGCTGCTGCCACCTGAACGGCATCGCCCTCTGCCGATTGCGCCGCCAACTGCTGCTGTCGGGAATCAACGGTCTTGGCACCCACTTCCCCATTGCCTGCAACATTTGCAGCTTCAACCTCGGACTCAGGCAAAGCAATCAGCAGATTGTCTCGGATAGAGCCATCAAACAGGTGGGTTTCCTGGCTCATCATGGCCTGAATACGTCGGCGAGCATGCACATCGACCTCGGGCAACGGCGTGCCGGACAACGTCACCTGACCGCGCTGCGGATCCCAGTAGCGCAGCAGCAGCTTGAGCATGGTGGACTTGCCCCGGCCGGACGGCCCCTGGATACCCAGCACGCCATGCTGCGGCACGTCAAGCGAGAAGTCGGACAAGACTTCGCGCTCCCCCGCATATGCAAAGGTGACGTCATCAAGACGCATGCCCATATACTCCTGCGGCACAACAGTGCCGTTCTCGGTCACAGCGGGCACCTCGTCCATCAGTCCGAACAGTCGGCTAGCGGACGCGAAGGTCTGAGTCAGGTTAGCGGGCAAGGCGGTGAGCGCCAAAGTCGGTCCGAACGAGCTGGCGAACAGCACGAAGGCAGCAATCAGCGCCGGAATGCTCTGCGGGTTCGCGCCGGCACAGGCAATAGCCACGGCGACCGAAGCCGCTGCGAGCACAGCCACCAAGAGTCCGCTGATTCCGGTGAAACGGCCGTTGACCTTGCTGAGTTTGGCGTGATCCTTCCACAACGCATGGGTACGGGCCTCGATGGCCTGCGCACGTTCCTCGCCGCGGCCAAATCGGATGATTTCGTCCAGGCCGCGCATGTCATCGAGCATCACATTGTCGAGTTTTCCGGCAGCGCCACGGATGGCAGGGCCAAGGTTATGTACGCCGGTGGCAAAGAATCGCGGCACAAGGATGCCGATAACCAGGTGGGCAGCAATCAACGCCAGCGCCATCCATGGGCTTAGGGTGGCGGCCACAATCGTGTAGATGATGGTGGAGGTTACCGCGATGGCCACCGGACTGATGGTGTGGGCAAAGAAGATCTCAAGCAGTTCCACATCGGTGGTCAGCATGGCGATAAGGTTGCCCTTACCTTTGCCCGCGAGCTTGGCCGGCGCCAGTCTGCGCAACGCGGCGAACGCCTTGGAACGGAAGAGTGAGAGCAGATGGAATGCCACATTGTGGTTCAGATATTGTTCAATGTATCGGGTGATGCCACGCAGAAGAGCGCAGATAATCATCATGATGACGGCGGGCGCAACACCCATGCCCCACACCGGATTACCGGTAAGTGCAAATGCCGCGATAATGCCGAACACGGGCAGGAAGGTGGCCGAAAGATGGCCGATGGTGCCGGCGGTGGAGGCCGCTGCCATCAGTCCTGCCAGCGGTCGGGCTTCCTTAAGCAGTCGCCTGAGCACTTGGAATGTGCTCATTTTGGAAGACGAATCGCTATTTGCAGCACCAGCCGGAGTCTCAGCCGAGGCCTGCTCACTCCCGCCAGCGGAAGCCGTCGGCAAAGCTGACTGCAGGTGGTCAACCGTCATACCCGCCTCTGCGCTTACACGCGCTGCGCCACCCTCAGTCCGACTGTCGTCGGACAGCTCCTGCTTGCGGGAACCAACCTGCAGCACACGCCGAGCATGGCCTTCTCCGAAGTTCTCAATATCTGCCTGCGTGGTAAACAGCTTGGCGTAGACGCCGTCCGCCGTCATCAGCTCGGTATGGGTGCCCCTCTCAACCGACTTGCCGTGTTCGAGCACCACCACTTGATCAGCGTGTTCGGCGTTGGCCATGCGATGGGTGATCATAATAACCGTCTTGCCGCGGGATTGCGCCAATTCGCGAATTGTATCCAGGATCAGCTCTTCGGATTCCATGTCAACGCTGCTGGTCGCCTCATCGAACACAAATACCGGCGAATCATGCAGGAGCGCGCGGGCGATGGCGATGCGCTGGCGTTGGCCGCCGGACAGGTTGGCGGCATCGGACTCAATCGGCATGCCCAGTCCGTTCGGCTGTGCGTGCACGAAGTCGGCAATGCGCGCCTGCTCGAGCGCGGACCACAGACGGGAGTCCACGGAATCCGGCGAATCAGGAATCTCGTCATCGGGCAAGGCCATCAGAAGATTCTCGCGCAATGCGCCCGCAAACAGATGGCTGCTGGCACCAATCACAGTGACGGCTCCGGCCAGTGTTTCGCCTGACAAATCGGATACCTCGACGCCGTTCAGCGTGAGCGAACCTCGGTAACCGGCCAGTGTACCGGCGAGCAGCGAGGCGGCCGTGGACTTGCCGGAACCGGAGATGCCAACAATGGCGGTGAACTGACCGGGCCGTGCGGCGAAGGTGATGTTGGTGAGCGCAGGAGCGACGGCGGAATTGGGGCTGGTTTCACCTTGCTTATCGGTCTTTGCGGATGCGGACTTGGAGTCGCCGTGCCCGGCATCATCATAGGAATAGCCGACGTGGTCGAAGCGGACCGTCAGACCGTCGTCAGCGGAATCGGAATCGTTGGCCGGCAGGGTCGCCGTGCCATGCTCGGGCTCCGGGGTGTCCAGCAGAGCGAAGATGCGCTTGGTGGAGGTCATGCCGTTCATCGCCACGTGGAAGAACGAGCCAAGCTGACGCATGGGAATAAAGAATTCGGCGGACAGCAGCACAATGAACAGCAGACCGGTAAGAGACAGCGGGTAGCCCACCCCGAACGGGATGAGATAGTGCAGGCCGTATGCCGCGTAGGCAAGCACACCAGGCAGATGTGAGGCCAGTGCGATTGGCGACCAGCCGGACGCACCATTGGCAAAAGCATCGCCAATATGCGCGTATTGCCATAACGCCACACCGATGCCGGCCGCAGCACCGCCGTAGGCCACTATGTCCATGGCGGTCAGCGAACGCAACTGAATCTGCAACACCCGCATGGTCATCACGCGGAAGCCTTCGGCTTTCTTGTCCATCTCGATGGCGGCGCGCTCGTCGGCGTCGAAGTTTTTCAGGGTCTCAAGGCCTTGGAGATTGTCGAGGAACGCGGCGCCCATGTCGGTGTAGCGCACCCAGTACTTTTTGAAGGCGCGGGCGGCGGTCATGGAGACGATGCCGGTCACGACGATGATGAGCGGCGCGCAGACCAGCATGACGGCAGCAGCGGGCACGTTAATCGGCGCAATGGCCACAAACAAGGTGATTGGCGCAAGAATCGCATAGAAGAGCTGCGGCAGGAACAGTTCAAAGAAGCTTTGAATCTGTTCAACACCTTCGCCGGCGGATTGCACCACATCCGAGGTCTTGATGCGGGTTTTGTAGGACGGGCCGAGTGCCACCATTTTGCGGTACAGCTTGGATCGCAAAGCCAGTTTGACCCGCTCGGCGGCTTCGGTGCCGAGACGGGTGGCATGCGTGGTGGCCGTGTAACGGACCGCTATACAGACCAGCGCAAGCAGCACGTAAATCATGACGTCGCCAGCCATGGGCAGCACATCCGCGCCGTGCTGATCAGACAACGGCACAGGGCAGGCCACGCCTTGCGAAGTGCCGCCGCATTGGAGCAGCGGCGGGGCCACAGCGGTCAGCAAGCTGTTCAGCAGCATTACCAGCGACAGCATAAAACCAATGTTGGCAAACAGACCTACCCACATCAGGGCCACTTTGCCGGCTATGAGTTTTTCCAAGCCAGGCGCCAATTGGAACAGTCGTTTGTCGAACATGGTCCGCTTCCCCTTGCCGTGTTGTTGCGGTGTGCCCTCGTCATGTGTACCTGCGCTCCACATTGCGCGCAATCCCATTCACCTTAAGCGAACGCCCTCGCACACGCCAGACTTTTAAAGTGAGAGAGGCCACAGAATTTTCGATTGCGGAGTGCGCATGCTAGACGCGCCAACCAGAAAAAATATGCTTCGATATCAGGGGCTGAAGCAGCAACTACACCCAATACGTGCATTTATCCGTTTCGAGGAGGCTAATTTTTGCGTTTGCCGGAGGTCTACTTCCGTTTCAAGGGGCTGATTCTGCATCCGCCGGAGGTCTACTTCCGTTTCAAGGGGCTGATTT
>CXTO01000021.1_pt1 | contig 46862 bp, 36 predicted proteins | sample 940861 | NCBI WGS metagenome assembly CXTO01 (sample SAMEA3493489, study PRJEB9703) | human gut metagenome | biome: ENVO:mammalia-associated habitat; material: ENVO:feces | place: Bangladesh | collected 2010-01-06 | reverse complement strand
AAGTTTTTTCCAAACTATGAAATCAAGGAATGGAACGAAGAAAATTTTAATATTGAAGCATGTGCATATGTTAAAGAAGCATATGAAGCAAAGAAATGGGCATTTGTCAGTGATTATGCTCGTTTCTGGATTCTATATAACTATGGCGGTATTTACTTTGATACAGATGTTGAGATAATACGATCCATTGACAATGTGTTATCACATGGTCCTTTTTTGGGTACTGAACTAATCCCGTCCAAAGGGAATGCTGACGATCTCGTCCCGGCGGTTAATCCAGGTCTTGGGATGGGAGTCTCTGCCCGGCATCCTTTTTATCGAAGAATGCTAGATGAGTACAAGCGGAAGCATTTTATTATGCCGGATGGCAAATATAATATGTCTACAATTGTCGACTACACTACGAATATACTCATAGATGATGGATGGAAACGTAATCTGCAGCTACAATGTATTGATCAAATTAACATTTATACTCCGGATTATTTTTGTCCAATGGATTATTCAAGCGGTTTAATTACGATTACAGATAATACATGCTCCATTCATCATTATTCGCAGTCATGGTCATTATCAGGAAAGCGTGAATCAGAAATTAGACGAAAGATGATCCAGATATTCGGACAATACATCGGGTCTAGACTTGGATGGTTGTTTTCGAGACCAATTCAAATAGATGAAAAAATAAAAACACTCGGTATGAAGAAAACATTAAGCTTTTATTTTAAAAAATATGTTTTGCGCAAATAAGGTTATTGCATAAAAAATGTTGATCTCGATGAATTAGGATTTTTCGTGCGCGGCTCTAAATATTTACTTAAAAATATTGGGTTATTAACAATTAGTAGTTTTGGTACAAAACTACTAAGTTTTTTCCTTGTCCCTTTATATACTTATGTACTTTCTACAGAGGAATACGGAATTTATGATGTTCTCAACACGACCGTCTTGGTTTTGATTCCTGTTTTGACATTAAATATCACTGATGCTGTATTACGATTCCCTCTAGATAAAACAAGTGATAAAAAAGCTATATTTTCGATTGGAATAAAGTATTTCATAGTTGGACTTATCCCAGTCTGTCTTGTTGTGATTACGAATCAATTTTTTACTTTTATTCCAGTCCTCAAGACTTACTCTCTATCATTTGTTCTGCTGTATGCCTCAACCGCTATTAATGGTATAATGACGGCCTATGCTCGTGGCATCGATCGTGTTCTAGATCTCTCTATTTCAGGTATTGTCTGCTCAGCAGTCATTATCGTCCTTAATATTGTTCTGCTGCTTGTCGTCAAATGTGGGTTGACCGGATACTTCATCGCAAACATCGCTGGCATTGCCATTCAGGCAATCTATCTATTTATCAGCACCAAGGCGTGGAAAAAGCTACGTCTATCCGAAATAGACACATTTTTAGAGCATGATATGCTGGCTTACTCTAAGCCGCTGATGGCAAATACTCTCGCGTGGTGGGTAAATAATTTCTCTGCACGCTATGTAGTTATCTGGTTCTGTGGTTTAGCAGAAAATGGTATTTTTTCAGTTGCATATAAGATACCATCGATTTTGAACATTTTTCAAACTATCTTCTCGCAAGCATGGACGTTGTCAGCTACGCAGGATTTCGACCCCAAAGATCGTCATGGTTTTTTTGCTAAAACTTATGGCTATTACAACTTCGGTATGACTACAATCTGTTCGTTACTCATTGTTGGCGACCGCTTCATGGCATCATTTCTTTATGCAAAGAACTTCTATGTTGCATGGGCTACTGTCCCATTCTTACTTATATCAATAGTATTCGGAGCTCTTTCAGGTTATGTTGGCGGAGTTTTCTCTGCCGTCAAGGATTCCAAAAAAATAGCTTTGTCTACAGTCATAGGAGCGGTAGTCAATATACTACTTGATTTTGTTTTGGTATATGAGTTTAAATCTGTTGGAGCGGCAATTGCCAACATGGTGAGCTATTGGCTGGTATGGTTCATTCGTATTCGTCAGCTTCGAAGCTTCATGACCATTCGAATCAACTTAAAAAGAGATTATTTTGCGTATTTGATTCTTATGGTTCAGTCAATACTTCTTCTTTTCTTTGTTGAGGAAAGCGTTCCTCTATATTTATCGGAAATTGGGCTTTTCCTCCTATTAATAGTTCTATTCCATTCGGAAGCTATGCAGCTTTTGAAAAAAGCTCTGCATTTTATTAGGCTCGAAAAAGCAATGAAGCATGCTCGTCTGAGGAAAGGATGATGTTTTGCATATTGGTATCATTACATGGTTTGATTATGAAAACTATGGTACGAAATTACAAGCTTTCGCTTTGCAAAGGTATCTCAGAGATCTCGGACATAAAGTTGAGCTTGTCAATTTCCGATTAAACGACTCCGAAATATCACCGGCAAATGATACTCGCTCGTTACAAGAGAAAGTGCGGGATAAAATTGGGTATCTTGCATTACATACCTCAATGAGATGGTATAGATACGATTTTGTTGCAAGATCCACATTGTTTCGTGAGTTGATTGCATCAACCTGTGTGCTAACTCAGCCAATCACAAATGAGCGTGATTATATCAATTTTTGCAATGAGTTCGACGCTCTAATTTTCGGTAGTGATCAGATTTGGAATCCAAATTGGTTCCACAAGTTTTATTATGCGGATTATGATGATATAGTAACGCCACGTATAGCTTACGCTCCAAGTCTAGGAGTAAAAGCTGTTCCCCAAAATCGGGTCAACGACTACATTCGCTGTCTATCTCGATTTAAGGCGCTTTCTTTACGTGAGCAATCTGCATGTGATTGTATTCACCAGATAACCGGACTGGCCACTAATCTTGTCGTTGATCCAACTATGCTTATTAGTCCTGCGGCGTGGTCTGCTTTTGCTGGATCTGGGAAAAGCGATAAGCCATATGTATTGTGTTACCTACTTTCCGACAATATTAATCATTGGAGAGCGGTACACCACTACGCCAGAGAACATCATGTTCGTCTAAAGATAATTCCACAGACAGGATTTTCATATTGGCAGCCTGGAGAGATTGAGAGATCTGCTGGTGTGGAGGATTTTGTTCGACTTATTCGGGACGCTGAATATGTAATCACTGATTCATTTCATGCCAGCGTGTTCTCTATTCTTTTCAACAAACCCTTCACTGTGTTCGAACGGTTCAGTCCAACTAATCCGAAGGCACAAAATACTCGCATTTACAATCTGCTTGAACTTGCTGGCCTTATTGGAAATCTTCAAACTTTCAATTCGACTCGAATTATTTGTAGCGAACAGTCGACTGCAAACAATGTAAGGGATAGTCATTTAATGAGGCTGATCACTGAATCGAAGCATTATCTTGATTCGGCACTCAACGCATAGGAAATATAAGGAGATAAATATGACAGACAAAGTATCAATTATTGTGGCTATTTATAAGTCTGCAAATTTTCTAGACAAATGTATAAGTTCGATTACTGATCAGAACTACAAAAATCTTGAAATCATTCTGGTAGATGATGGTTCGCCGGATAATAGTGGCACAATTTGTGATCAGCATGCGATGAAAGATAATCGTATTAAAGTCATTCATAAGAAAAATGGCGGTACTTGTGACGCACGTAATGCCGGTCTTGCCATCGCAACCGGCGATTGGATTGTCATCGTCGATGGTGACGACTGGCTATCGAAGGACTATGTCTCCTATATGATGGACATGGCTCACCGAACTGGCGCTGAGATGACTATGACAGATAATATTTTCACTACACGAGATCAGGTGCAGGTGGATCATGACGAAATTCGTGTAAGGTCTTCCGAGGATGCTGTGGCTGCGCTACTCTATCCTCAGATAGTTGTTGGGCCATGGAACAAGATGTACAAACGGTCTTTATTGCAAAAGCACAACCTTACTTTCTCTGTTCCGTGGTCTGGCGAAGGATTGTATTTCTCAACTATGTCAGCACAGTATTCGAACAAGGTGGCAGTCGGTCAACGTAAAGTTTACAACTATCGTTTAAATAACACGGAAAGTGGACTGACTCATTACAACATCCAGATGGGCATCAATGCTCTGTGGAATATTAAAAACATTAAAGATAAGCTGATTATCAGAACACCAAAGACTATCAATGCCGCAAACTGGCACATCTGGAAAAATTATAATTACCTATTTTTTCTTATCATTGCCACTGATTCTAAAACGGAGCATAAAGATCTGTATGTAGATTGCCTGCACCATATACGTGGCTTGTTGCCTCGTACACTGTTGACTGCTGACCTTGGCCTCAAGACTAAGGTCAGGATGCTCATAACCGGTCTTATGCCACGACTGATGGCAAAATGTGAACTTGCTAAGGCCAAAGCGGCCTTGGCCAAGGATATGCTTCGCTGAAATGTAACCGAATATATAGAATCGAGATACCAATATGTCCTTGAAAAGCGCAATTAAGAATCTGATCTTGTTGACTCGCGAAAAGACCTATATTCCTATCACGCATACCGTCCCTGCTGCGCAGTCGCTTGATGGCAAAGTCGCGCTCATTGCCGGAGGCACAGGAGGCATCGGCATGTCTATCGCTGAGTCTCTCCTTCAATGTGGATGCTCTGTTATTTTATGCGGCACTAATAACAAAAAACTTGCAGTATGTGTTGAGCAGTTAGCCAATCTCGGCAAAATAAAATCGTTGTATCTAGATCTCTCTGAAGTGGATTTGGCGCCATCCGTTATTGATAAAGCGGCGAAATTATTTGGAACTATTGATATCTTTGTCAACTCCGCAGGCGTTCATACCGAAAATGTAGATTTTTGGACCATGACTCCCCGAGAATGGGATCGAGTGATGAATATAAATCTCAAAGGTGCATTTTTCTTCTCTCAAGCCATTGGCACTTATATGAAAAGTAACGGCATTCAAGGTCGCATTATCTTCATCTCGTCGTCGAGAGGATCAGAACCCGCTTGGTCTCCATATGGCATATCCAAATGGGGCATAAATGGGTTTGCGAAAGGGCTTGCGCAAATGCTATCCCATGATGGAATCACAGTCAACTGTGTCGCTCCTGGATCTACTGCTACGCCACTTATCGGCGTCAAAGAAGGAGACAGCATCTGGTCACGCGAGAACAACAATAACCGACTCATTATGCCTGATGAAGTGGCGTCGCTCGTCCAATTCTTGGCTACCGGTGCAGCTGATATGATCACTGGAGAGGTAATTCATATCTCCGCAGGTAGAGGTCTGTTTGATATTCGATAAATATATGCGCTTTATGAAATAAAAACAACAGCAATTGAAAACATGAAATGAAAATCTATTAAGCTTTATTATTGTGTTAGAATGTTCAATTCAAATTCATATACTTATTGATAATATGATTTACGCCATGAAAAAGGAAATGTAGATGCCGTCAACACTAATCCAAGATAGAATTAGATACGAAAACTCTAAAATTCCAAGATTTCAAAAGTATTATAGACTTAGCCAAAATTGTTCGTCTAGATTTTTGAAAAGTATATTCCAATTACTTTTCAAAATTGAAAAAAAAGAAATTTAATCGAATTGAGTTCTGATTGTAGAATTGGTGGCGGATTATATTTCGGACATCCTTATTGCATTACCATCAATCCTGATGCGATTATTGGCCATAATGTTAATATACATCGTGGTGTTGTTATAGGTCAGGAAAACAGAGGCAAAAGAAGAGGCGTTCCCACCATTGGCAATGCCGTTTGGGTCGGTATTAACGCTGTGATTGTCGGCAATATAACTATTGGTAATGATGTACTTATAGCTCCTAATAGTTATGTGAATTGTGATGTTCCTAGTCATTCAATTGTACTTGGGAATCCCTGTCGAATAATACATAAAGAGAATGCAACAGCGCAGTATATCGTTCGTTTGTCGTAAATGGGACTGATTCTCTGGACGAGGCAGTGCCCGGATTTTTGTGCACTTTGGTTTTCGCTCGTCCCTGTGGCGGTGATCAGTTCGCTGCCTGCCCGGCGACCTGGCCGACTGGCAGATCGCCGGGCATTCGGTCGGTGTCAGGCACGACGCCGATCTCGTGCTGGCCGCGTTCGCCGCGCTGCGCTTCCCGCTGGATGAGATCGAGGTGTTCCACACGGACCGCGGCGGCGAGTTCACCGGGGAACGCATCGAACGCATGCTCGACGTGTCCGGCATCACACGTTCCCTTTCCAGACCCGGCAACCCATACGACAACGCGGTGGTCGAATCCACCAACCGGCTCGTCAAGAAGGAACTCATCCACAGGAACGTCTACACGAACGTGGAGCAACTACGCTCGGACGTCAACCGATACGTGTGGTGGTACAACCACCAGCGGCTCCACTCGACCCTCGATTACCTGAGCCCCGTGGAGTTCACACAACAAGGAAAAACCCTCTAGAAACAGTCCAACACACCGTTGCCAATCCACCGGCCGGTCCACGGGCCGGTCCTGAGACGCTCCGGCCGGTACGGCCGGTAGGGCTCGCTCTCATTGGACGGGAACCACGTGTTGCGTTTGACCTCGCGGCTGACCGTGGAGGCGTGCCTGCCGATCAGGCCGGCGATCCGCCGTATGCTCGTCCCGTTGCCAATCTCTATCCGGATGGCCTGCCGTTCCTCTTCCGACAGGCGCGAATACACTTGCCCCAAGGTGCGACACCCTTTCACTGGTCATCTGGACAATCTCCAATCTAAAAGGTGTCGCACTTTCAAATAGACAACGGGGCTTTCTTGCAGAATACATAATAATTGTGTAGTGGTTGTTCGTCATTTTTTCTGTGAAGGATTCGGATTGAAACACGATATAACACTCAGACATTGAGGAATGCGCAATCGTCAGATTTACAATCGGCTTGCGCTGAAAAGATGTGCGAACTCGCAGAGCAATTTGTGGAACAGTATCATCCGAGAACCGGACGGCCCACTTGGTTGAACATGCAATTATGTTCATGCCCCTGTTGTGGAGGGATAGCTATTTATGTTTGCAAATATGTAAGCCCGGTGACATTCTGGTTTCGAGAGGCCAACACTGGTCCCAGTGCTTTCTATATGCAGGACTTAAAAAGTGTGGAATGTATTCCCTGCGGACTGCGATGGAAGAACTTTCACATTTCCCTATATGGGGAGGAAAGGTTGAATCTAGTAGATTCATTAGTAACGGTAAACAGTGCTCAGGTTGATTGGCCATCCATTAAAGAATATGTGGTGAAATATTCTTCTGTGAAAGAAGAGGGGCGTTGATTGATGGATGGATTATAAAAAATGTTTCTCAAGAAGTAATACATTTTCGCGTGGAGGTCAATACTTTATGCCGTCGGTCTCCATATGCACAAGCTAAAAGAGTGCTCCCATGCCCAGAACGCGTTTCATTGATTCCGATACCCGCATTTTCATAGGGCGCTTCTCGGCTTGAACCACAAGTCCTGCATCCAGAAGTTCTTCCACATATTTTCTCATGCTCTGTTTGAACAGTCTGAGTTGGTATGCTGTGCCGTCCAACGACATAGCTCCGGAAGAGTCGAATAGCTCTTCCTGAATTACGGCGTATAGTACTGAGACTACATTCCTCGATGAGCCATGTTTTTCGGCGAGTTGATCGCACGCTGCGACGCCCTTGCTGAGCTGATTAACTTTGATGCTGAGCTCGTCGATCAGTTCGTTTTGCGTCTGCTGAATGAATCCGAGAATATTCCAATTCATTCTATGATCTCAGTAAATCAGGTCTTTCGTTGCCATTTTTTGAATGCAAAACACTAAAAGCCTGGACTCTCGGTAAACTGAGAATCCAAGCTTTTAAAATATTCGCAAGATTGCGAATTGGGTGAAAATCACTCAGCCTTCTTGCGGCCGCGGCGCTTCATGGTGCCGGCAGTGGCGTTTGCGATATCAAAAATCACGGTCTTGTCTTTCGGGTAAGCAGTGCCGTTGACGGAGGCGAAAGAGACCTCGCCTTCTGGAGCTTCGACAAGCGTGAAGTACTTGGAAATTGCTTCAACAAGCACAGCATCCTTGATACTTACAGACGTAGTCTGCTTGCCCTCACCCTTGCTGAATTTCACGGCATTATCCGCCTTAGCGGTAGTCGGCGTGACAGCAATTTGTTTGGTTTTATCGTTAATGAGGATCTTGACCTGTGCTGGAAAATTCAGCACTTCTGCGGTGGCCTTATTAAAACGTACAACGGAATCGGTAACGGTCATTACCGTTTTGCCAACGGGCTTAACTAGCTGAACTTCTTCGAATCCTTGAAGCAAGGATGCCATAATATACTCCTTCACACTGCATAAATATTATTGACAATATTAATTGTAATGAATGATAATTCGAATCACAATTTTGCATATCACATTCTTAGTTTCAATTCGTAATATGAAATAGGAAAATAGTATTGTTATGGACATTCTGCGAGATCGTATTGTGATTGCAATCGTGTGCAGTTATTTTTTGTGGCTGTATCAAGGGTTTCAGACGATATCCATGGTCTCGAGAAGTTCCCCGGTAGGTGCTAAGTTATAGACCGTCTGTGAGAATTTCCCGAAGAGGTAAGGAAGAACATTGACCATCGCTGATTTGCTGCAGATTGTTCGCAAGCATCTCGCGTCTGCGATTATCTCGTTCGTGGTGGTGTTTGCTGCAGTCGCAGCTGTCACGTTCATCATGCCGCCGAAGTACACGGCTACGGCTGAAGTGTTCGCCACGTATGCCGGTCAGTCCGGCGAGGCGCAGACCACCAACGATATGAGCTCGGGTGCCAATTATTTGAACACCCAGATCAAGACGTATCCGGAACTGGTAAAGACCGAAGCCGTGCTTCAGCCCGTCATTAAGGATCTCGGCCTGGATATGACCACGACCGATCTTGCCGGCGTGGTGACCGCTACGAACCCCACGAACACGTTCATGGTGGATATCTCGGCGGAAGTCGGCGATTCGCAGCAGGCGGCCGACATCGCCAACAGCGTGGCGAAGAACCTCTCCGATCAGATTTCCTCTGACCTGTACAACAACTCCTCTTCCAGCGGCTCTCCCATCAAGCTTACGGTAGTGCAGAAGGCTCAGACTCCTACCGGGCAGAGCTCCCCGAACATTCCGCTGTATCTGGCCGCGGGCCTGATTCTCGGCATCATCGTAGGTATTGGTGTTGCCCTGCTGAAGGACATCCTCAACACCAAGGTGGACTCCACCGATGACGTGCGCGAGCTGACCCATGCTTCTTCGCTAGGTACCGTGCCGCAGGCTGCGATTCTTGACGATAGCCGTCCGGTCGTAGTCGCTCAGCCGGCTGGTAGCGAGGCTGAGGAATTCCGCCGCATCCGCACGAACCTTTCGTTCCTTACCACCACCGCTACGCAGGGTCATGGCCGACTGCTGGTCATCACCTCTACCGATCCGTCCGAGGGCAAGACCACGGTTTCCGCCAACGTGGCCGTGTCTCTCGCCGAAGAGGGCAAGAGCGTGCTGCTCATCGATGCCGATCTGCGCCACCCGTCCGTGGCTCACAAGCTCGGCATCGAAGGCCACGTGGGCCTGTCTCACGTGCTGTCTCGCCAGGCATCCCCGGCCGATGTCATTCAGAAGTATTGGAAGCCGAACCTGCACATCATGCCGGCCGGCAAGCGCCCGGCTAACGCCAGCATCTTGCTGAACTCCGATCTCATGAAGGAAATGGTCGAGCAGGCCCTCACCCAGTACGATTACGTGATCATCGATACTGCTCCGCTGTCCGTGGCCAGCGACGCCACCGTATTCGGTCGTATGGCCGGTGGTCTGGTGCTCGTGACCGGTAAGGGCATTGTGGAGAAGAAGGAGCTGGAGAACGCCGTTACGGCTCTGCAGACCGCTGAAGTGCCGATTCTCGGCTTCATCTTCAACTTCGCTGATCCGAAGAAGATGCACTCGGGGAACTATTACTACTACTATTACGAGGACGGCAACAAGCGCAGCTCTCATAAGGGTGCCAAGAGCAAGGGCGAGAAGAAAGCCCGCAAGTAATAGTTTGGCGTTTGCCGATCGTCTTGCAATATGAACCGTGCGGCACTTCTGTGCCGCACGGTTTACTGTTATAAGACTGAGTTGTTGGATTTATGGTGCTGGCTGTATATCGAATAGTAAAGAATTGTGACATTCTTGAATACCAGCTGGCACGCTCGGCATAGCGCTGGATAAACTGACAGTTTGGAATGACTTCAATGACGCAAAGGAATGAGAAGAGCATGGGAACAGACGAACGCCCCGAACCGAATGCGGAATCTGGTTCCTCTACGTCGTCATCGCCGGCTCGTGGCGATATCGTCGATACCTTCTGGGACATACCGCCCATCTCGTTCGACGAGAACGCAGGCAGCGCTGCGCCGGGTGACGGCAACAGTACTGGTGCTGTTGCGGACGGCTCTCAATCTGCATTCCCCAGCTTTGACGAAGTATTGGAATGGCCCGCTGCGGGGGCGGCGAATACTGATGGCGGTGCCTCTTCCCCTTCCGATGCGGCGGCTACTCCTCCGATGACTTTTGCGGCACCGGATACTGCGGAAAGTGCCCAGTCGCCTCAGCGGGATGACAATGCGACGCTGCCGCTTTTTGCGCCGGTTTCTGAAGCCAATCCGCAACGTGATAGTGCCATAGACGATCTGAACATCGATTTCAGTGCCATCGAACAGAACCCCGAACCGGTGGAGGAGCCGGAAGAAGACCGTGTGGCAGAGGTGTCTCGCGGTGGCAAGAGCGGCAAGAAGAGGACCAAGGGCATTATCATTTCGGTGATTGCTGCGTTGGTGGTGATTGCAGCGGTCATTGGTGGTGTATGGTACTGGCGTTCCAGCGAGCAGCGTCAGGAAAGCCGTCAGCTGCATCAGGATGCATTGACAGCGTGCACTGAGGCCGTGGACCAGAATTCCACCGCTCAGAAGGCGCTGACCAAGGCATTGGCTGATGCCAAGAGTGCTCAAAGCATTACAGCTGATCAAGTGGCTGACGGTGCGACCGTGGATGCGCTGAAGAAGGCAATCGCCGCGGTAAAGAACGTGGAAGCGGTGGAGTGCAAGACTTCAGCTTCTACGTCGGGCCTCAAGGAATATGCCAAGACGGCCACTAGCCAGACCAGGACCGCCAAGAAGAACGCCACTGCGATTACTGCCGCGGCAAAGGCCGTGACGGACAGCAAGAACGCTAAGGATCAGGCTAACGCTCAGCAGGCGTTGCAGGGCAAGATTGCCGAGGCTCAGACTTTGCTGGACAACAGCCTGTATGCCGTCGACGATAATTCAACGCGCGTGACACTGGAAAGCGACATCGCCAACGCCAATACCGTGTTGTCTCAGCAGGGCACTGACGTAAAGGCCATGCAAGATGCCGTCAACACACTGACTGCGTCCATGGACGCAGTGAACACGTCCATGGCCAACTACAGCGCAGCTGTTGAAGCTCAGCGAGAAGCGGCGCGGCAGAAAGCTCTGAATGATTATTATGCACGATTAAGGCAGCAGCAGTTGTTGCAGCAGCGACAGCAACCACAGCCAGACGGTACAGACGATCCGAGGACAGGTGGCCAGGCGGCTGATCAGGAGCCGAAACTGAAAGATGATCAGAGGACGGAAACGAAAGATGGGGCGAAGTAGTAAGTTATCGTGCTCTAGCCTAAATTGTCAAAGGAACCGCGAATAGCAGTAGTGCGCATTTCCACCATTTGCTGTTGCGAACCAGCTCAATATACCGTGCTTTGTGCCGCTATGCCGTCACGGATTCGCATAATCAGTTGTGGAGAGCACTTCGTATGACACGGCAAAAGTGACCTCTAGGGCGTTGCATAATGCAAGGATTCGGCTGATAAGGCGCAGAAATGCCGATGCCGGTCCCCGATGATTGGGAACCGGCATCATGCGCATGAGTTCGCTCGGCGTTTGGGCCGGGTTTCACTCAGCCTTCTTGCGGCGCGGAACCTGTTGTGTACGTGTTGATTTGGCTGGCTTAGTAGCTCTTGTGCTTCTGCCAATGCTCGTACGCGCCGGAAATCGAGCCATAGCGATCCTTGCAATAATTCACAAACCACTTGAACTGGGTCTGGTAGTTGATCTGCCAGTCTGGACCTGCGGAAGCCATCTTGCTGCCCGGCAGCGCCTGCGGCAGGCCATAAGCACCTGAAGACGGGTTCGTGGCGGTGGGGCTCCAGCCGGATTCGTGGCTGATGATGAAGTTGGCGGCGGTGAAGTCGGCCTCGGAGTAGCCGTTGGAAATCAGGTAGTCATGCGCCCAGGACTGAATCTCGCCGGCCGGCGTGGTGGTACCGAGGCTGGCGGCGCTGGGCGAAGACACGGTGGCGGTGCCCACCAGAATCACCTTATCGACCGGAGCCTTCTTGACCCAGGAGGTGAACACATTGGAGGAAACGACCTGATCGCCGGAGCGGGTTACCAGAGACGTGGTCTCCAGCACGCCCTTCTCGCCTTCGGTCTCGACCTTCTCCTGGCCCTTGGGCAGGCTCGAGGTCTCCTTGCGCACTTCATTGAAGGCGATTTCGGTGTCGGTGGTCTCCACCGTGGTGTTGGCGCGGTTGATGGAAATGACTGTGGACTCGCTGACCTTGGAATCCAGGCTCGGAGTCACGCTGTCTTCCGGATCGAGGACGATATCGCCGGTTTCCAGCACATCCTTGACGGTGGTCATGTTGTCTTTTTCGCCGAGAACCACGCGAGACTTGCCATTGACCTTGACGGTCACGTAGGTGGTGCTCTTGAGCGCGCCACGGGATGCCGAACGGGAAGCCGCACCATCAGTGGCGGAGAATGAGGTTGGGGTGATGGAAGGTGTAGCGGTGCTCGACTGATAGAAGTCGCGAGATATAACGCCTGCAGTGGCAATGAGACCCACTGCAGCCACGGCCGCCGCGATCTTCGCCCACTGGCCCCGAGACAGGGTTTTGACGAATGAGGTCCGCTCAGCGTGCTTCGACATTGCGCTCCTTGGTTGGGTACACACTGCTCTCCATCATAGGACGTTGAGTGGATGAATAAAAAACCGTGGTGGGTGTTCGACCCGCCACGGATGGCATATGTAGTAGTTGGCAGTGCAAGGAAGTGCTATATATGGGCTTTTCCGCGCTTCCGCTGCCGTAGTGCGATAAGGCTTACTGCTGCTCCTGCGCTGCCTGCTGTGCTTTGGCGGCGGCCAGATCCAGCGCCTTGGCCTGGGCGATGAGATCGTCCAGATCGGAGGCCTGCAGCGCGCCGGCCTGCTGGAAGATGACCTCGCCCTGCTTGGCAATCATCAGCGTAGGCACAGCTTGAATGCCGGCAGCCTGAGCCAGATCCTGATTGGCGTCGATGTCCACCTTGACGAAAGCGATGTTCGCATTCTCCGGCTCGTTGGACGCAGCTTCGAAAATCGGGCCGAACGCGCGGCACGGACCGCACCAAGTGGCCCAGAAGTCAACGAACACGATTTCGTTGTCAGTAATGGTCTTCTCAAACTCAGCTGAAGTGATGGCGGTGGTGGCCATTGAAGTTCCTTCCTCAAACACAGTGCTTGATGCTGTGTACCAGTTTCCCAGCACCACCCAACATTTCGGCAAAAGCTTGTGCCCCAAGCTGAATGGATTGCGGGCGCATGGAGGATGAGGCGCTTTGTTGAGAATTCACAGACAATTTTTCGGTGAATTGTGCCCATGTTCATCAATGCGCGCGATAATGAGACCATGCCAGTCATGAATGATGAAGTGCCCGATGAGGGCGATTACGATGCCGGGCGTGGCCGCGGCGAATTCGACAACATCACGCCCGAGGACTTCATTCACGGGGGCGGTTCGGGCCATGGCAATCCTCCGGGGTGGCTTGGCCCGGCCGATATCAACCGGGCCCGCCACCAAATGCCCATCGCATACGTGGAGATAGTGCCGGTGCGTACCGATGAAATGGGGCGCATTGCCCAGGTCGGCTCGTTGCTGCGCGTTTCCGAAGACGGGTCCATTGAGCGCACGCTGATCACCGGCCGTGTGCTGTATCACGAGACGTTGCGCGAGGCGATTGCCCGTAATGTGGCCAAGGATTTGGGAGATATCGCGCTGCCGTTGCTGCCCACCTCACTGCAGCCGTTCACCGTGGCTGAATTCTTCCCCACGCCGGGGCTGGGCGAATACTATGATCCGCGCCAGCATGCGATCGCATTGTGTTACGTGGTGCCCATTGCCGGCGACTGCAAGCCGCAGGACGAGACCCTGGACGTGGAATGGGTGGACCTGAAGAGCGACATGATGGATACGTTCGTGGCGCAGATGGTCAACGGGCATGGCCACATCGTGCGGCAGGCGCTGGCTTGGGCCGGAGTCTGAGTTTTCAACCTCCCGCTGGCGGGAGGTGGCGCGTAGCGCCGGAGGGTGGTCCGGGGAGGATTCCGTCTGAGACCACCCCCAGTCGGCTTTGCCGACAGCCCCCGCCAGCGGGGGCATGAATGTGAAGGAGTAATTCATGGCAATAGAACTGGCCAATCATATATATAGGGACGGCGAGGGCGTGCCAGTGGTGCTGATGAACGCCTACCCGGTGGACCACCGCATGTGGGACGTCTGCGCAAAGGCGCTCGCCGACTTTGCCGATCTGGAAGATGTGCCGCCGTTCCCGATTTGGGCGCCGGATATGGCGGGCTCGGGTGAATCCCCGGTTCCCAGCGAGGCCGATTCCGGGCCGCGTATGGCCAACGGCGCATATAGCGAGGCTTTGGATCGACTGGCCGATGCCTACGTTGATCTGATTAAGGCCGCTGGTTACGAACAGGCGATTTGGGTGGGCCTGTCCATGGGCGGCTACGTGGCGATGGATATTCAACGCCGCCACCCCGAAGCCGTGGCCGGTCTGGCTTTGTGTGACACCATGGCCGCCTCTGACGGTGTGGGCGGTGAAGGTCGTCTGACTATGGCGAACGCCGCCGAGCAGACCAATTCCGTGGAACCGGTCATGCACTTCGCGCGCCCGTCCGAGGGCGATTCCACCGTGAAGCGCACGCCCGAATTCATCGAGACCATGACCGCCTGGATCGAGGAACAGGATCCGGCGGGGCTGGCATGGCGTCAGCGCATGACCTATGGCCGTCCCGATATGAGCGATGTGCCAGCCACGATCAGCGTGCCCACCGTGGTGGTGTCTGGTGAACAAGACCCCTCCAGCAACCCGAGTGTGCTGAAGCCGTTGGCCGAGAAGATCGCCGGCGCAGAATTCGTGGACATTCCCGACTGCGGCCACTTCAGCGCCGTCGAACACCCGGATACCGTGGCACGTGCCCTGCTCTCGCTCGTCAAGCGCGTGCAACAACACTGATTTCCTCCCGCTGGCGGGAGGTGGCGCGTAGCGCCGGAGGGTGGTTCGCGATGACATGGCCACCCCCAGTCGGCTTTGCCGACAGCCCCCGCCGGCGGGGGCAAAACTACATTTTGGAGATACGTATGACTGCTGACATTCACTTTTCGCCGTTGGCGCTGACCCGTGCGCTGCCGTTCCTGCCGCTTGCCCAAGGCGATATCGACTATCAGGTGGATCGGCGCAGCGAGCCCGGCCTGATTGACACCTTGCTCACGGATCCGGCCACCAAAGTGGTGCTGACCCGTGGCGGGCTGGTCGCCGTGCCGCGCGGCCAGGGCGACCTGGTGGATTATGAAAACGTGAAAATGCGGCTCGCCACGTTGCCGGGTGCATACGTTGGCGAAGAGTTGCACCGTTACCCGGAAGCAGTAGCCATGTTCCTCGGCTCATATGGCGGTGTGCGCGGCGAATGCGTGATTGCAGTGGACATATCCCGCGTGCCGGAAATCGGTGAGGGTACTGTGCCCGGAGCACAGTCCAACAGCGTGCTAGGCGTTCAGGATGCCGGCACGGTCGATGGTGCGATGGGCTCGACCGGTGTCAATGGCAGCGCCGCGGGCAAGCGATCTGGCGAACCGGGCGGAGTCGCCGGTGCTGCTGGTGCTGCCGCTCCCTTTGGTGTGCCGGATTCAGCTGGGCAAGGTGCGGATGACGCATTTGACGAGTCGGTCAGCACCCCGGCATCCCACGCCGCGCCGAAGCCTACACTGCTGCAACAGGCCGTAACGCGGTTCGATTGGGTGGATTTGCGTGGATTTGCACCACACGCCAACGCGCGGGAGGCCGGTCAGGCCACCAGCGCGGTCACCCTGAGCATCTGGCATAGCCGTCAGCGGTTCTGCCCCACATGCGGTGCCCCCGTGTTGCCGGCGCTCGCCGGATGGGCGCAGCGTTGCTCCAACCAGGCGGACGGCAATCGTATTCTGTTCCCGCGCGTCGAGCCGGCGGTCATCACCGCCGTGGTGGATGGGCAGGATCGTCTGCTGCTGCAACACAATGCGGCGTGGAAAGACCCGAATCTGTATTCGGTGTCTGCCGGATTCGTGGAAGCGGGGGAGAACCTTGAGCATGCGTGCCGGCGTGAGGCCCGCGAAGAAACCGGCATTCAGCTGGGCGAGGTGCGGTACTTGGGCTCGCAGCCATGGCCATTCCCCGCCTCATTGATGATGGCGTTCAAGGCACATGCGATTACCACGGATGTGCATGTGGACGGTTCGGAAACCGTGACCGCGCGCTGGGTCACGCGCGACGAATACACCGCCGAGCTGATTGCCGGCCGAATGGTGGCACCAGGGCGCGCCACCATCGCACGGTACATGATTGAGGAGTGGCTTGGACGCGAGCTATAGGTTAGGCTGGTGTGTATGAGTGATGAAACCGAACAGCCGCTGAACCTCGATATTCCCGAGCATCTTGAGTACTCCGACGAACACGTATGGGTGGATCGTTCGGACGATCTTGCCATCATCGGCATCACCGAATACGCCGCCGACCAGCTGGGTGAGCTCGTGTTTGTGGATCTGCCTGAGCCGGGCACCCGCGTGGAGGCCGGCGACGAAATCGTGGAGCTCGAATCCTCCAAGGCTGTCCAGCCGCTGATCAGCCCGGTGGCCGGTACCGTGAAATACGTGAATCGCGACGTGGCGGACGACCCGTCCGTGGTGAATGGCGATCCCTATGGCGAAGGTTGGATTCTCAAGGTTGAGCTCGACGATGATGAGCCCGAGCTGCTGACCGCTGAGGAATATGCCAAGATTATACGGTAGCCAAGTGTTCAGGAACTCATAACCTGAGTGGCCTATATTGGTGCATATGAGAAGCCCACGCGAGGATTTTGAAGCGGCCGCCCGACACCTGACGCCAGTACATGGCAGTAGTGCGCCATCGCCCGATGACATGCCTACGGTGCCGATTCCCGCGCGCAAGGCCGCCACCACTTTCGATACACCGTCCAGCCGTGAGCGGCTTGAGGTCAAGCCGGCGTTCACTCGTGTGATTCGCCGTACCCTCACCGGCACGTTCGGCATTTGGTCGCGTCTTTCCGCACTGGCGGTGCGCCATCTCGGCTGGTATCCACGTGTGGAACCCTATGTGGGCTATGGCACCAGCGACTATTCACGATTGATTTGCCGTACGGTATACGCTCCCGAAAACGCGCGACCCGGCGAGGTAAGCAGAGGCATTCGCGGCATGCTGACCGTGCCCGCCCCACGCACCCATGTGCAGGCCAGCATTGATGACATGCCGTTGAACACCATACAAATTGGTGATTCTGAAGTGTATGACAAGGTCGATCGCACCCGTGACCTCAGTAGCGAATATGCGGTCTCTGATTCCGCGGGATATCTTGACCTCGTGGCTGAGCATCGCCTTGAACCCGGTATTCATCGCGTCTCGTACAGCGTGAAGCGTCGCAAGCCCGTTTCCGCCAACCTGTACACCATTCCGGCCAGTGCCAAAGTCGGCATCATTTCTGATGTGGACGACACCATCATGATCACGCAGGCGCCCGTGCTGTGGAAGGCCGCCTACAATCTGCTTTTCCTCAACCCGAAGAAGAAGGCTTCCGTGCCGGGCATGAGCGTGCTGTTCGCGCGCATCGCCGATCTGTTTCCCGGTGCGCCGTTCTTCTACCTTTCGACCTCGCCATGGAATGTGGAAAGTTCGATTCGTAACTTCATCACCGATCATGGGTTTCCTGAAGGCCCACTGCTGTTACGCGATCTTGACCCGCGCCCGAAGACCTTCGTGCCTTCCGGCCCGCAGCACAAACTGGAGTTCGCCGAGCAGCTTATGGCTGATTTTCCGGACATGAAGTTCATCCTTGTTGGCGACGATGGGCAGAAGGATCCCACCACGTATGCCACCATCTCCCATCGATACCCAGGACGTGTGCTGGCCATCGCGATTCGTCAGCTCAGTCCCAAGGAATCATCCGGTTTGGCTTCCGTGGCGGGCCTGACTTCCACGCAACCGATGCCGGTCACCGACGTTCCGGTGTTCACCGGCACCACCGGATCGAATATCTTGAAGACCATGCTGCCGTATCTGAAAGAACACGTGGTGTGAGTCTCGCGTACAATCGCGTGGTATGACCGACGAGAAGACGAACGCCGAAGTACTGATGCCGCCTGTAGCCAAGCGCGAACCGAAGCGCCGTGAATTCCACGGTGATGTATTCGAGGACGATTACGAGTGGATGCGCAATAAGGAATCCGCCGAGGTACGCGACTATGTGGCCGCGGAAAACCGGTACTGCGAGCATCGCATGGCGCATTTGGCCGGTTTGCGCAACACGCTGTTTGAGGAGCTTAAATCACACGTGGAAGAGACCGATATGTCGGTGCCCACGCGTGTGAATGACTACTGGTATTTCACCCGTACGCAGCAGGGCAAGCAGTACGGCGTGCAGTGCCGTATACCCGTGCGTGGCGAGAACGATTGGGAGCCGCCGGTGGTGGACGCCAAGGGCGAGCCCGGATCCATGCCCGGCGAGCAGATTGTGTTCGACGTGAACCGCGAGTCCGAGGGGCATGATTTCTTCCGGCTCGGTGGCATGGATTTAAGCAAAGATGGCCGATGGCTGCTGTACGGCGTCGACGTCACCGGTGACGAACGCTATGACTTTCGTATTCGAGACTTGGAGTCCTTGACGGCCGCCGATGCTGACGGGGCGTTCCCCGACCTCGATATGCCGATGGCTGATGAATCTCTGTCTTTCCGCGATGCGGGCGCGGCCGAACCGGCTGAAGCGACAGCCGGTGACGAGGCCACGGAACGTCCTGCGGCGGCGGAACTACCCGAACACTTTGATGGTATCGGCAGCGCATGCTTCACCCCGGACGGTAAATGGGTGTTCTGGGTGGAGGTCGATGATTCCTGGCGTCCGTTTGCCGTATGGAGGCATCAGGTTGGTACGTCCGTTGACGATGACGTGTGCGTGTATCGTGAAGCGGACGAGCGTTTCTGGGTGGGCGTGGGCATCAGCTTCGATGAGCGCAACATCGTAATCGGCACCGGTTCCAAAACCACCACCGAAGTGCTGATGTTGCCTGTGGTCACTCCCGAAGGCGAGTTTCAGGCGTTCATTCCGCGCCAGACCGACGTGGAATACGATGTGAGCTTTGCCTGCTTTGAAGGTGCGGGTGAGCATGGCGAGGATGTGCCGCTTGCCGTGGTCTATCACAACGCCGTCAACCCGAATTTTGAGATTGATGTTATCGACATGCGCGACCATAAGCCGCCTTACCGGCTGGGTGAAGGCGTATGCGTGGCTGCCGGCTCGCCCTATGGCTGTGAGCATGGCGAATCGGATAAGCCGATCACTGAAGCCTACTTCAATCCCGCCAATCCGGCGATTCTGCAAGGTGCGCATGGTCTGGGCATTGAGGGCATCGCCCTGCACCGCCATTTTGTATCGCTGAGCTACCGTTCCGACGGGCAGCCGCATGTGGCATATATGACCAAAGACGCTGCATCCGCTGATTTTCTGGCTGGTCGTCCGTGGCGTTTCGTGGAGTTGTTGCCTCCGCCGCTTGAGGGCGATTGGGACATGGTCGCGGCGGATAGGCAAGACGTGACCGGAGACCACGGTGAAACCTTGTGGACCGATGATGCCGAAAAGGCTGAATCATCTGCCAGCGCGAGCCCGGGAACAGGTAAATCCGCGACCTCCATGAAAGGTGACGGTATCAGCAAGCGCAGCGGAGACTGGTTTGGCGATTTGTTCGGCTCGACCACCGACCACACCGAATCCTCCGATGGCGCCAGCGACGACCACCTGCCCGGCGAGACCCGGCGACTGTACACCATCGGCACCGGCGGCAATCCCTCGTATGACGCGCCGCGCATGCGCTACTCCTTTGCCAGCTACACGCGTCCCGGCGAGTTGCACGAAATCGATCCCGCCACCGGGAAAGACGCGCTGCTCAAGCGTGCCACTGTGCTGGGTGACTTCGACCCGCGTAATTATATGGAGCGCCGCGTGTGGATTACCGCGCGCGATGGTGAGCGGATTCCTATTTCGCTGGTCTGGCATCGTGATTGCCCGGCGCAGGATTCGCCGATGTTCATCACCGGATATGGCGCATATGAGATTTCCTCCGACCCTGGCTTCTCGGTGGCTCGGTTGAGCATGCTCGACCGTGGCGTGCTGTACGCAGTGCCGCATATTCGAGGTGGCGGTGAGATGGGCCGCGCTTGGTATGAGCAGGGGCGGCGACTCAACAAGAAGCATTCCTTTGAGGATTTCGTGGATGCCACGCGCGCATTGCAGGACGCTCATTTGGCCGATGCCAGACGCACGGTGGCCAATGGCGGTTCGGCCGGTGGCCTGCTTATGGGTGCCATCGCCAACATGGCACCCGAGTGCTATGCCGGAGTTGAGGCCGATGTGCCGTTTGTGGACGCGCTGACTTCGATTCTCGACCCGGATTTGCCGCTGACCGTCACCGAATGGGATGAATGGGGTGATCCGCTGCACGACCCCGAGGTGTATCAGTACATGAAGTCCTACACGCCGTATGAGAATGTGCCGGTCGCTAGAGCGGAGGACGGTGATGGAGAAACCGTCGATGACAAGGTCTCTTCTGCCGGCGCCGCCACCGGCAAGGCCGTTTCCGCAGCGCAGTTCCCGAAGATTTTCATCACCACCTCGATGAACGACACCCGCGTGCTGTATGTCGAGCCGCTGAAATGGCTGGCCCGATTGCAGTCCGCAGGCGTGGACGCGGTGGCCAAGATTGAGGTTGAGGCCGGTCACGGTGGCATTTCCGGCCGTTACAAGCAGTGGCAGGAGGTCTCGTACGAGAACGCCTGGTGCATGGACGTGATGGGTCTCGCTCATTAGGTGTCATGTCCACTAGCTGAGCTGGTTCGGGCCATCAGGTGGCCACGCGACTAGGCTCCTTGAACTATGGCAAAGACATATAAAATTGCCGTCATCCCCGGCGACGGCATTGGCAAGGAAGTCACTCCGTGGGCCCAGAAAGCGCTTGAAAAAGCAGCTGAAGGTGTAGCTGACTTCGAGTATGAGAACTTCGACTTGGGCGCCGAGCGTTACCTGCGTGACGGTGCTATTCTGCCGGAGGACGAAGAGGAACGTATCAAGGCGAACGACGCCATTCTGCTCGGGGCCGTGGGCGATCCGCGCATCAAGGCTGGCATTCTGGAGCGCGGCCTGCTTTTGAAGCTTCGCTTCGACCTTGACCAGTACGTGAACCTGCGTCCGTCCAAACTGTACAAGGGCGTCACCTCGCCACTTGCCAACCCTGGCGACATCGACTTCGTGGTGGTGCGTGAAGGCACCGAGGGGCTGTACTGCGGTGCCGGTGGCGCTGTTCGTCGTGGCACTCCGCAGGAGGTGGCCACCGAGGTGTCCATCAACACCGCCTATGGCGTGGAGCGCGTGGTGCGTTACGCCTTCAAGCTGGCCATGAAGCGCAAGAAGCACGTCACTCTGGTGCACAAGAAGAACGTACTCGTCAACGCCGGCGATATGTGGCAGCGCATTGTAGACAAGGTCGGTGAGGAATATCCCGAGGTCACTCACGATTACCAGCATATCGACGCAGCCACCATCTTCCTGGTCTCCAACCCGAGCCGTTTTGATGTGATCCTCACGGACAACCTCTTCGGCGACATCCTCACTGATGAAGCCGGTTCCGTGGTGGGTGGCGTGGGCTACTCCGCCTCCGGCTGCATCAACGCCTCCGATGAATATCCGTCCATGTTCGAGCCGATTCACGGTTCCGCTCCGGATATCGCCGGTCAGAACAAGGCCAACCCGACTGCTGCGATTCTCTCCGCCGCTATGCTGCTCGAGCACCTCGGCTTCGATGATGCGGCCAAGAAGATCCACACCGCTGTGGAAGCGGACATCGAGGAGCTCGGCTCCACTGTGCGCTCCACCGATCAGGTCGGCAAGGACATTCTGGCCCGTATGTGATGTCTCTGGCTCCCCTCTCTGAGGGGAGCCAAGTGCTCTTATACTGGTCGCATGCACATGCGACATGGGGAATGCAAAACGCCGGGCGGCAAACTGGTTGCCGTGAATGTGGCCGTCGACGAGGATGGCACAATCAAATCCTGCCATATCAGCGGTGATTTCTTTATCGAACCTGACGTGACCACCTCCACCCGCTTTGCGGGAGCCCCCGCCAGCGGGGGCGAGGCTTCGAAAGCATTGATTCATGACCTTGAGCGGGCTCTGGTTCGAGGCGGTTCGCTGCAATCCGTATTGGATGCGCACTCCGATTGCCGGCTTATCGGCACAGACGCATCAGCCATCGAAACCTCATTCCTCCGAGCTACAAGCAGCGAGCTTACGCCCCCGCCGGCGGGGGCTCCCGCAAAGCGGATGGGGGTGGCCGGCGCAGACACCACCGGAACTTCTGCATCCGTCGATACACAATATGGGCAGACCGACAAAACCGCCAAATATCAGTCCCGCTGGAACGAGCTCAAGCGTAACCTCACCGTCATTCGCGACCATCCACGCACCCCAGCCGAGCAGATGGCCATCGATGAAACCTGGGCCCGCGAAGTCGCAGCGGGGACGAGGCCACCCACCATCCGATTCTGGGAATGGGCCGGTGCGGCCGTGGTCATCGGCAAATTCCAGTCAGCTCCGGACGAAGTGCATCTGGCCGTGGCCGAACAGCTTGGATTCAGCGTGGTGCGGCGCTGCACCGGCGGCGGCGCGATGTTCATCGAGCCCGGTAACACCATCACCTATTCCCTGTATGCACCACTTGATTTCGTGCATGGCATCAGCATTGAGGAATCATACCGGCTGTGCGATTGGTGGCTGGTCGAGGCCTTGCGTGGTCTTGGTCTTGACGTGCGATTCGCCGGGTTGAACGACATCGCCTCCCAATACGGCAAAATCGGGGGAGCGGCACAACGGAGATTCCCCGGAACCGGTAACGCCGGTGAGTCGGGCGCGGTGCTTCACCATGTGACGATGGCATACGACATCGATGCGGCCAAGATGGCCCGTGTACTCAATACCAGCCAGGAGAAACTTTCGGATAAGGCAGTGCGATCCGCCGTTAAACGAGTGGACCCGATGAAAAGTCAGACCGGTCTCACCCGTGAGCAGATTATCGATGATTTACTCGCATGGTTCACCCCTGCTCAATTTCGCGGTGATGCCTCGTAGCGAGGGTCGCGGTGGCTCCGTGCGATAGATGGAACGTCGCTGTCGAATCCCGCAGGTCGCGTTACAATATGACGGATGACCGATGACGGCCACACAGATAAGGACGGTGCAATGAGCTTGGAAACGCCAAATGCTTTTGCTGATGAGGAGAACATCCTGCTGCATACGGCACTGTTCAAGCAGGTCTCGCCCAGCGAAGCCGAAGAACTGTTGCCGTATCTGAAGCACGCCGCATACGACAAAGGCGACTACATTTTCTCTGAGGGCGATACCGATCACCGTATGTATCTGTTGGAGCGCGGCCGGGTCAAGCTGGTTCGTACTTCTTCCGACGATCGTGTGCAGTTATTGTCCATCCATGCGCCCGGTGAAGTGCTGGGAGAGATTCCGGTATTCGATCCGAATGGTGGTCCCCGCACCGCGTCGGCTGTGGCCATGAGCCATGGCACGTGCGTGGTCTGGTTGGAGCACGACACCCTGTTCTCCTGGCTGGACGAGCATCCGCGTGTGGCCATCGATATGCTGCAGGTGATGGCTAATCGTCAGCGCGATAACAATGAGCGCATCTCCGACCTGGTGTTTATGGATGTGCCGGCGCGTTTGGCCAAGACCCTGCTCAATCTTGGTTCCCGCTTCGGTGAGCCGGTGGAACAAGGCCTGAAAGTGCCGCATGACCTCACCCAGGAAGAGCTGGCCCAGCTGGTTGGATCCAGCCGTGAGACCGTGAACAAGGCGTTGATGGACTTCTCGAATCGTGGCTGGATTGCGCGTGATGGCCGATCGATTATCATCTTCCAGCCAGGCATGCTGATTCGGCGCTCGCGGCGCTAACGGCACGTTTCTTCGCGATTTGCTGCATATCCAGTTGCTATTCAGCAAACGTTATGCGAGTGCGGTTCTTGTGATGATTGACCATTTTGCGGGGCCGAACACTCGGTTGGTAGGGCGGGCCATTTAGAATGGGGCCCATGCCCAAAAAGAAGTCCCTTACAGTTCGTCGTGTGCTCGTTCTGCTCTTGGCCTACATCATGCTTGCCGTATGCGGTGGTGTGGCGACCAGCGTGCTGCTTATCCCAGGCGTCATCGGTGCCAATAACGTAGCCAAGGCAGTGATTCCGTCACTGAAGGTCGAGAACGTGGACTTCGATGTGACTAGTCTCCCGCAGAAGTCGACGATGTATGCGAGCGATGGCACCACCGTCATTACGGATTTTTACAGCCAGAACCGTATCGTCGTGCCGCTGAAGAAGATTTCCAAGGTCATGCAGCAGGCCGTGGTGGCGCGTGAGGATCGCCGTTTCTGGACCCACGCCGGCGTGGACGTGCAGGGCGTGATGCGAGCGTTCGTCAACACCTATCTGTTGAAGGGCGATCAGCAGGGCGGTTCGTCGCTGACCCAGCAGTATGTCAAAAACGTGCTGCTTATGCAGGCCATTGAAGACAACGATTCGATTGCCCAATACCATGCCACGGAAGACACTGTGGCACGTAAGATTCGTGAGATGCTGATCTCGGTGCAGATGGAGAAGAAGTACACCAAGGCCGAGATTCTGCAGGGATATCTCAACATCGCCCAGTTTGGTAGCAACCTGTATGGTGTTGAGACCGCGGCCCAGCGGTACTTCAGCGTGTCCGCCGCCGACCTTAATGCAGTGCAGGCGGCTACGATCGCGGCCATCACCAAGAACCCGAACAAGTATGACCCGCTGATTGAGGCGAATCAGGAGGAGAGCCAGAAGCAGCGCAATCTTGTGCTGGATCTGATGGCACAGGAAGGGTACATCAGCGAGAAGGAATGCACGGAGGCCAAGAACACTCCGCTTAAGGACACGCTGAAAGTACGGGACGTCAATGTCGGTTGCCAGGATACCGGCGATTACGCCTTCTTCTGTGACTATGTGGTGCACCGTATCCAGAACTCCGAGGAGTTCGGCAAAACCGCTGCCGAGCGTAGCAAGTTGCTGCAGGAAGGCGGTCTGAAGATCGTTACCACGCTGGATGTTGACGCCAACCGCATGCTTATGGACACCGCGCGTAACACTATTCCGCCGGACGATCCCAGCGGTATGGAAATCGCAATCGCCGCAGTGAAACCAGGCACTGGCGAGGTGCTGGGCTTTGGTCTCAACCGCCACTATGACGCCACGCCTGAGGCCGCGAACGACGCTACCAAAACGAGTCAGAACTATGCGGTCGATGCCATCGATGGCGGTGGCAGCGGCTGGACGATTGGTTCGTCCTGGAAGCCCATCAATCTGGTCGCATGGATGGAAGCGGGTCATTCCATCAACGACAACTTGCAGACCACCACTGCGTACTCCACTTCTGATTTCAGCTGCGGCAGCTACACCGGCGGTAGCGAACTTTGGAAGGTGCAGAACGCGTTCGGCACGACCGTGAACCCGGAAAGTCCGTTCCTCGGTCTGGTTCGCTCGCACAACACCACGCAGGCTTCCATGGGCACAATCATGAAGCTGTGCAAGGTGGCTGACACCGCCACGGAGCTCGGCTACCATGACGCTAGAACCGGTGAGACCATTGAAAAGACCTCTTCGTACACGCCGTCCATGATGGTCGGTTCAGTGAATGTTTCGCCGTTGACCATGGCCAGCATCTTCGCCGTGTATGCCGCGAACGGTGTGCAATGCAACCCGATCGCTATCACCAAGGTCACCGACGGTGACGGCAACGACCTGAAGGTGCCTTCCGCCAACTGCCATCAGGCGGTCGATCCGGAAATTATTCAGACACTTGCCTACACGTTGAACCAGGGTGTGACCAGGTCTGACGGTCAGGGCCATAACTTCCAGCTCAACAACGGGCGTAAGTCCTTCGGTAAGACCGGTACGAGCGAAGACCTCGCCGTATCCAGCGGATCGTTCATTCCCAACCAGATTGCCGCGTTTGCGTCGGTGGGTGATGCACAGGCTCCGTATTCCCATCGTATTGCCAACATCCGCATCAATGGTGTGTACAACAGCTACTGGGATGGTTCAACGATTGCGGCACCGGCATTGCGCAACTTCCTCAATGCTTACGCGGATGCGAAGCAATTGCCGATTGATAACGACTACGGTCAAGGCGTTGCGAAGTACATGACCAGCGGCACTACGTTCGGTATTGCCGGACGTTCGTATAGTACGAGACGGTCAACCACGACGAATAACGATAACAATAACAATGATTCGTCCACGAACAATGAGTCGAACAACTCACAGAACGATCAGTAACACATGACGTATTACCTACATATGTGATTGCTGGTTACGTAGTTGACGGGCGCGGGCCTTTTCGGGCCTGCGCCCGTCTTACAATAATGACGGATATTGTGCCGACTGCACCACCGGCATCGACCGGCATCGGAAAGGGGAGCGATGAGCGACGATGAGACGACGCACGGCAATTTTGATTTCCGAGGGTTCGACGTGCCCGAACTGGAGGCAGTGACGCTTGCCGCAGCGGCGGACGGCGGCAAATCTGCAGGCTCTGGGAAATCGGGTAAGTCCGGTAAATCAGGCAAATCCAGCAAACATAAGTCAGACCAAGACAAGAAAGGCACAATGGTGGCTAAAGAAGAGAAGAAGACCAAGAAGAACCGTCCGGGGCTGTTCACCCCGATGGAGCTGCGTGGCCTTACCGTGCGTAACCGCATCTGGCTGCCGCCGATGTGCACGTATTCCGCCTATGCGCGTGATGGCAAACCCACGCCGTTCCACTACCAGCATTATGTGTCTCGTGCCTTTGGTGGCTTTGGACTGATTATTGCCGAGGCGACTGCAGTGGCACCGGAAGGCCGTATCTCGCCGTGTGATCTGGGTCTGTGGGAAGACGGCCAGATTGACGCTTGGCGCTGGATTGTAGATGGTATTCGTGAGGCCGGAGCGGTGCCAGCCGTGCAGCTCAACCACGCTGGACGTAAGGCTTCCACCGGATGCTTTGCAGTGGGATATGAGAATCAGAGCGTGCCTGTTGAAGCGGGTGGATGGCCTACGGTGGCACCGTCCGAAATCGCTTTTAGTGGGTTGGATATGCCGCGTGCACTGTCCGTGGATGAGATTCATGGCATCGTCAGGGCCTTCGCCGTTGCGGCTGGCCGTGCGGTCGCCGCCGGGTTCCAGGCAATTGAGATTCATGCCGCTCACGGGTATTTGATTTCCCAGTTCCTTGATCCGCTGAGCAACGAGCGTGACGACGAATACGGCGGTGATCTGAACGGTCGTGCACGTTTTCTGCTGGAGATCGTGGACGCGGTGCGCGGAGTTGTTCCCGATACTTTGCCGGTGTTAGTGCGTATCTCCGCGACTGATTGGGCCGCGGGTGGCTGGGACCTGGATCAGACGATTCTGGTATCCAAGATGCTCAAAGAGCATGGCGTGGATCTGGTGGATGTGTCCACCGGCGGCATCGTGGCTGGCGTTTCGATTCCGGTCAAGCCGAACTACCAGGTGCCGTTTGCCGAGCAGGTGCGTGCCAAGGCCGACGTGCCGGTGACGGCGGTGGGTCTTATCACCAAGCCGAAGCAGGCGGAAAAGATTCTGATTCACGGCGAAGCTGATGCGGTGGAGATTGGCCGTGCTGCGCTGCGCGACCCGAATTGGCCATTGCATGCCGCCCACAAGCTTGGCGTGCCGGTTGCCGAGGCGCCTTACGCACCGCAATACGTGCGTGGCGCGTACTGAGTGTTGTGTACATAGGCTCCCGCTGGCGGGAGCCGGCCGGCAAAGCCGGACTGAGGGTGGTTAACGTACATACGTCGACCACCCTCAGCCTCACTGTGTTCGGCAGCTCCCGCCAGCGGGAGCCGGGATATCTAGATTCGCAAACTACTTCACGTCCACGCCGACGGCGTCGGAAACATGCTCGAATCCATCACGGCGCAGCAGGTTGGCTAGGCCGCGCTTCAATACGGTGATTTGCTGCGGGCCACGGTACATCAGCGAGCTGATGAACATGACCAGGCTTGAACCGGAACGAATCTTCTCATAGGCCTGCTCGGGGGTGAAGACGCCTCCGATGCCGGCGATGGCGAACCGGTCGCCATAGTCCTTGTACACTTTGCGAATCAGCTCATTGCTGGCCTGCGTGCACGGGCCGCCGGACAGACCGCCTTCCCAGTCGCGCGGAATCTCAAGCCCGGTGCGGTCCTTCTGCAGATTGGCGATGGACAAGCCTTGCACATTGTGCTCGGCCAGCACATCGAGCAGTTCCTTGTACTCACCCCACGGCTTATTCAACGGCATCTTGACCAGCGTTGGCTGCGGGCGATCGATCTTGTCGAGTGCGGTGAACAGTCGGTCAAGTGCCTCCGATGTGGAGGTGAACGGTTCACCCACGTGTGTGTTCGGACAGGAGACATTGACCTCCACCATTGCGGTACGGCCGGCGGCACGGCGCATGGAGATGCAGTAATCCTCGATGCCTTCGTCCAAATCGCCGCACTGGTCGTCGTTGGTGCGGGCGATTGAGACGGACACCTGCATTTGGTTTGCCTGGGTCCATGCCTTCTCGGCGCGCTCGATGACCTTGTCCGAGCCGATGTTGGCGAGTCCCACATGCACCATCATCGAATCGTATTCGGGCAGACGATGGAACCAGGGCTTGGCGTTGCCCGGGCATGGGCGGGAGGTGGTGGAGCCGACCGTCTCAAAGCCGAAACCGGCGTTGTCAAGCAGCACGGGCATCTCGCAGTTCTTGTCGAGGCCGGCGGACAGGCCGAACGGGTTGGTGAAGTCGATTCCCATCACATTCGTCTCCAGAATGGGATCGGTGTAGTTGAGCATCATGCGCTCGGCAAACAGCAGTGGCGGCATGTGTTTGGCCACGGAGCAAAATTCGATCATCTGATCATGCGCTTCATCGGGGCGATGGTTGAACACGAAGTTCGGCTTGATGATGTGCTTATAGCCAAAAGTGAACAGGTCAGTGGTGGCTTTGTTGACGGCGTCGTGCCAAAAGCTTTCAGAAACGTAAGTCATATTGCCCATTGTCTCACGTTTCAGCAGATTGTGACCAGCATGGTGTTCCTATTCTTTAAGTTCGTCTTTCTTGGCTCCCCTCTCTGAGGGGAGCTGTCGCGCAGCAACTGAGGGAAGATTCGTGGGGTGCTGCACGGTGGCTGAAGGAAGTTCGGAACATTACATGTTGACAGTCCTGAAAAATGTGCGTTTTTGCGCGGTTTTGCAGGAGTATAGGTTTGAATCGCCCGGAATTTTCGGGAAATTGTCCCCAAAACGCTCAAGCCGGTTTGGTTTGTGAGCTTTTGTGTGCGATAATGTTCGCATGATTTCGTCACAACGTCAGCATCTCATCTTGAGCAGGCTGCGCACGCGCGGTGCTGTGCGTATTACTGCGCTATCGAAGGAGCTGGGTGTGTCAGCGATGACCATCCGCCGCGATATCGCCGAACTTGCCGACAAGGGTTTGTTGAAGCGCGTCCATGGCGGCGCGGTGACCACTAGTACCTTGCTGAGCGAGCCTCTGTTCTCCGTCAAGTCCCAGATGGACATCGGTCTGAAAGATGCCATTGCCCAGGAAGCTATCAAATACGTGGCTCCTGGCGACGTGATCGCCATCGGCGGCGGCACCACGGCCTATGTCTTTGCCCAGCATCTGCTCGAATCGCAGCGGTCCAGCGGCATCACCATTCTCACCAATTCGATTCCAGTGGCCGAGTTGGTGCAGGCCCTCGAATCCAAGGATGTGGAAGTGATTGTCACCGGCGGTGTAATCACCCGCTCAAACTCGCTTGTCGGGCCGATTGCGGACAAGGTCGTCGCCTCGCTGCGCGTCAACACTGTATTCCTCGGCACTCATTCAGTGTCGATTCCCCGCGGCTTCCTCATGCCGAACTCGCTTGAGGCCGCTACCGATATGGCGATGATGGACATCGCCGATCGCACCATAGTTTTGACCGATCACACCAAGTGGAGCTGCACGTCGCTGTCGCTGTTCGCGCGCTTCGACCAGGTGGACACGGTCATCACCGACGACGGTCTCGACCCTGACTCCGCCGCCAAAACCAAGGATTTGGTAAAGGAACTCGTGCTGGCCCACCAGAGCGAGACCATTGAGGAAAGTGAGTAACACCCATGGCTGATTTCGCCAACTACACCCCCGGAGAGTACGCGAAGAAGCATATCCGCATCACGCCGACGACGCTTGCCGACGGTCGTGACTTCTTCTATCTGGACGACGATCCCGAGTTCGTCTCCGGTGCCAAGACCCGCGAGCTCAAGGATCCGCGCCCGCTGGACTACCGTTTTGCCCCGCACCTGGACGCCGACGGCAACGAAGTGCCGTACGCCGCTCCGCAGATGCGCCGCGACCCGCTGACCGGTGACTGGATTCCGATGGCCACCGCGCGTATGAACCGCCCGATCACCGCTGGCCCCGGCGCCACCGCCAAGGGCAACCCGCTGGCCGCCCGCAAGCCCGGCGACCCGTATCAGGACGGCGAGGTGCCGGACACCGATTACAACGTCGTGGTGTTCGAGAACCGCTTCCCCTCCATGGTGCGCGTGCCTGGCGTTTCCGAGGACGTGACCTACGTTGACGGCAACCCGCTGTGGGAAAAGAAGCTGGCCGCCGGCCGCTGCGAAGTCATCTGCTTCGATCCGAACGAGAACGGCCTGCCGGCTGACCTGCCGGTGTCCCGCCTGCGTACCGTGGTCGAGGCATGGGCCTTCCGTACCGCTGAAATCTCCAAGATGGAGGGCATCGAGCAGATCTTCCCGTTCGAGAACCACGGTCAGGAGATCGGCGTCTCCCTTGCCCACCCGCATGGTCAGGTCTACTGCTACCCGTTCATCGCCCCGAAGATGGAGAAGGAACTCCAGCACACCGAGGCCTACCACGAGAAGACCGGTGGCAACCTGCTTAAGGACATCATGAATGCCGAGCTCGAGGCTGGCGAGCGCATTGTGATGCGTAACCACTCTTGGGTTGCTTACGTGCCGGCCGCCGCCCGCTGGCCTCTTGAGGTCCACGTGGCTCCGGTTCGCGACGTGCTCACCTTGGACGAGCTCAACGACGAAGAGCGTTGGGACCTTGCCTCCATGTACTCGCACCTCCTGAAGCGCGGCAACGCGTTCTTCGACAAGGGCGACGGCAAGGGCATGGACCTGCCGTACATCGCCGCATGGCACCAGGCCCCGATTCACGACGCTCGCCGTGAGAACTACCGCCTGAACCTGCAGTTCTTCTCCTTCCGTCGTGCTGCCAATAAGATCAAGTACCTCGCTGGCTCCGAATCCGGCATGGCCGCCTGGATCTCCGACACCACGCCGGAACTCATCGCCAAGCGCTTCCACGAGCTCGGCTCCATCGATATCGCCGACTGATAGAAAGAAAAACACCAATGTCTGCTGTTGAATTCATTGAGCCGCTGACCCATGAAGAGGGCGTCTCGCAAGCCACCAAGCTGTTTGTGGACACCTACGGCGCTGCGCCCGAGGGCGTGTGGGCTGCTCCGGGCCGTGTGAACCTGATCGGTGAGCACACCGATTACAACGCCGGCCTGTGCCTGCCGATCGCTCTGCCGCACCGCACTTTCATCGCCCTGAAGCCGCGCGAAGACACCAAGGTTCGCGTCGTCTCCGGCGTGGCTCCCGACAAGGTCGCTGAAGCTGATCTCGATGGCCTCAAGGCCCGTGGCGTGGACGGCTGGTCCGCCTACCCGACCGGTGTGGCTTGGGCGCTGCGTCAGGCTGGTTTCGACAAGGTCAAGGGCTTTGATGCCGCCTTCGTCTCCTGCGTGCCGCTGGGCTCCGGCCTGAGCTCCTCCGCCGCCATGACCTGCTCCACCGCTCTGGCTCTGGACGACGTGTACGGCCTTGGCTACGGCGATTCCGACGCCGGCCGTGTGACCCTCATCAACGCCGCCATCAAGTCCGAGAACGAGATGGCCGGCGCCTCCACCGGCGGTCTTGACCAGAACGCTTCCATGCGTTGCACCGAAGGCCACGCGCTGCTGCTTGACTGCCGTCCGGAGCTGACCCCGCTGGAGAACGTCTCCCAGCAGGAGTTCGACCTCGACAAGTACAACCTCGAGTTGCTTGTGGTCGATACCCAGGCTCCGCACCAGCTCAACGATGGCCAGTACGCTCAGCGTCGCGCCACCTGCGAGGAAGCCGCCAAGATTCTCGGTGTGGCCAACCTGCGCGTTACCGCCGACGGCATCTCCAAGGCCGATGACCAGTTCCAGGCCCTCAAGGAAACGCTTGACGCCCTGCCTGACGAGACCATGAAGAAGCGCGTGCGCCACGTCGTCACCGAAATCGAGCGCGTGCGTTCCTTCGTGCGTGCCTTCGCTCAGGGCGACATCAAGGCTGCGGGCCGTCTGTTCAACGCTTCCCACGATTCGCTGGCCGCCGACTACGAGGTCACCGTCCCCGAGCTGGACATCGCCGTAGACGTGGCCCGCAAGAACGGCGCCTACGGTGCGCGTATGACCGGCGGCGGCTTCGGCGGCTCCATCATCGCTCTGGTTGATAAGGGCCGTTCTCAGGAAGTCGCCCAGAAGATTGCCGACGAGTTCGAAAAGCAGGGCTTCCACGCTCCGCGCGCCCTTGCGGCTTATGCCGCTCCGAGCGCCAGCCGCGAGGCCTGAGCTACTTACTTTGGCTCCCGCTGGCGGGAGTTGTCGAACGTAGTGAGACTGAGGGTGGTTTGTCGTATACAGTGACCACCCTCAGTCAGCTTCGCTGACAGCTCCCGCCAGCGGGAGTCCCCCCCCTCTTCTCTTTTTCCCTCCCTATCGTGCCGCGACACGCGGGGCGTACTTACGAAGAATTTCGAATCGTATTACGGTTGCGGATTGTTTTGAAAATCGCATGGCTTCTGCCGAAATCACATGGCAGGCCATGCGTTTTTTGTTGCCGTCGTTGGCCCGGACGTTAGGGGCATATCGACATTTCGCGCGACGGCAATGATGAAGAGACAATCCGAGAGAGGTTCCGCTGTCCGCTACCCAGACAACCCCTGAAAATACTACGTCCGCCGGTGTATCCGGCACACTATGAATACGAGCGATGCCCGCGAATCCTTCGATGAGGGCAGCAACAGCAATATGTCGGCTACTCAGCGGCCCAGCCGAGGCGAGTCCGGCGTCGCGGTGGTGCGGTTGAGAGTCTGGCCGTGTGAACTGGCCCAACGGACTCGATGATTCCTGAGAGTCCGCGAATCCGGAAATGGAACGGCATGAATGGCGTGATGCAGGTTTGTGACTTGTCTGAGCTGTTCCATTCCGGCGGTATTGGTGCCTGGCAACGGTCAGACGACAGACGATACATGAATCGGTAATGAACATAAATGGCGGGTGTCTTCCCTATACTTGGGGAGTCACCCGCTTTTTGTATACGACCAGGGAGAGCCATGAATAAGGCCATCATCACCGTCGTCGGTCAGGATACCGTCGGCATCATCGCGCGCGTCTGCACCTATCTGTCCGAGCACAACGTCAACGTGCTTGATATTTCGCAGACCATCATCGACGGATATTTCAACATGATGATGATTGTCGACTATGCCAATGCGGACAAGGACTTTGGCGCCATGGTCGGCAACCTTGAGGATCTTGGCGACGACATCGGCGTGCGTATCCGCTGCCAGCGTGAAGAGATCTTCACCAAGATGCACCGTATCTGATTCTGATATAGCTTTCGATTCCCTCCCGCTGGCGGGAGGTGGCGCATAACGCCGGTGGGTGGTCTCATGTTGGATACCACCCCAGTCGGTTTCACCGGCAGCCCCCGCCAGCGAGGGCGAAAAAACAACCGTAAGGAACACACCATGCTGAATATCATGGAGGTCCACGAGACCAATCAGATGATCGAGCAGGAGAAGCTCGACGTCCGCACCATCACCATGGGCATCTCGTTGCTCGACTGTGCGACGGACAACGTCGACACGACTTGCAACAACATTTACCGCAAGATCACCACCTACGCCAAGGATCTCGTCTCCACCGGTCAGGCCATTGAGCGTGACTACGGCATCCCGATCGTCAATAAGCGCATCACCGTCACCCCGATTTCACTGGTGGGTGCCAGCTCCTGCAAGACGAGCGAGGATTTCGTCAAGATCGCGCATGCGCTGGATAAGGCGGCCAAGGAAGTCGGCGTCGACCTGATCGGCGGCTACTCCGCGCTCGTTTCCAAGGCCATGACCCCGGCTGAGGAACTGCTGATTAAGTCCCTGCCGCAGGCGCTTTCCGAGACCGACATCGTGTGCTCGTCTGTGAACGTCGGTTCCACCAAGACCGGCATCGACATGAACGCGGTCGAACTGCTCGGCCACATCATCAAGGACATCTCCGAGCGCACCGCCGACAACGACTCTTACGGCTGCGTCAAGTTCGTGGCGTTCTGCAACGTGCCTGACGACAACCCGTTCATGGCCGGTGGCTTCCACGGCGTTACCGAAGGCGACGCGGTCATCAACGTTGGTGTCTCCGGCCCCGGTGTGGTCTCCCGCGCACTCGATGCGGCCAAAGGCAAGGACTTCGAGTTCCTGTGCGAGACCATCAAGCGCACCGCGTTCAAGATCACGCGCGTGGGCCAGCTTGTGGCTCAGGAGGCTTCCCGCCGTCTTGGCGTGCCGTTCGGCATCATCGACCTTTCCCTCGCTCCGACCCCGGCCGTGGGAGACTCGGTGGGCGAAGTACTTGAGAAGATAGGCCTCGAACAGGTTGGCGCTCCCGGCACCACTGCGGCCTTGGCCATGCTCAACGACCAGGTCAAGAAGGGCGGCATCATGGCGTCCTCCTACGTGGGCGGTCTGTCCGGTGCGTTCATCCCGGTCTCCGAAGACAAGAACATGATTGACGCTGCCGCCTCCGGTTGCCTGACCCTCGAGAAGCTTGAGGCCATGACCTGCGTATGCTCGGTGGGTCTTGACATGATCGCCATTCCGGGCGATACCTCTGCTTCCACCATCTCCGGCCTGATCGCCGACGAAGCCGCCATTGGCATGGTCAACCAGAAGACCACTGCCGTGCGTGTGATCCCTGTGGCGGGCAAGGGCGTTGGTGAGATGGCGAACTTCGGCGGCCTGATGGGCTACGCGCCCATCATGCCGGTCAACCAGACCAGCTGCGAGGCCTTCGTGACTCGTGGCGGCCGTATTCCCGCTCCGATTCACAGCTTCAAGAACTGATTCAGTAGGGTATCTGCCTTCAAAGAGGTACCTCTGGCTCTTCGCGGAGAGCTATCTGCTTTCAGAGAGGTACCTATATACGGAAACCTCGAGTATGCGCGTTGGAATATCAACGCCCATACTCGAGGTTTCTTAATTGAGATACACCTTTGAAAGCAGAACGCATTCTGCAAAAGCCCGAATGCACCCCCTCAGAAGGCGGATATCGATTTGGATGACCTTTCGAGAGGTCTATTCCCGTTTCGAGGGGCTGATCTCGATCTTTCTGGAGGTCTACTTCCGTTTCAAGGGGCTGATATATGCGAAGACCCCGAGTACAAGCGTTGATATTTCAATGTCTGTACTCGGGGTTTCGTCCTTTGACAGCCCCTTGAAACGGAGATAGACCTCCGGTGGATGCCGAATCAGCCCCTCAAAGCGCCGATAGACCCATTTTCTGCGTTCATTTCCACAATGATGGTCGTGCTGCGAGGCTCAGGGTTTCCTCCCTCACGCCTGTCGGCGTTCGTTCGGCGTCGCTACTCGAAGGCCCACCGGGCCTTCTCCTCACGCTCCGCCCTTGAAATTCAGTTGGCGCCAGGCTTCGTAGATGGCGATGGATGCGCAGTTGGTGAGGTTCAGGGATCGCAGGGACGGGCGCATGGGCAGTCGCACCTGCTCGGCCACGTGCGGGCCTTCCATGATGTCCATCGGGTCGGGGATGTCGCCGGGCTCGGGGCCGAACAGCAGGATGTCGGTCGGCTTGTATTCCACTTCGGTGTACAGCTTGGTGGCATGTGCGGTGAACGCGATGATGCGCGAATTGGGCATGGACTCCACCAGGTTGTCGAAATTCGGATGCAGCACCACGTGGGCCATGTCGTGGTAGTCGAGGCCTGCTCGGCGCAGCTTGGTGTCGCGCAGGTTGAAACCCAACGGCTCCACCAAATGCAGGATGGTGCCGGTCACCGCGCACAGGCGGATGGCCGAGCCGGTGTTGCCGGGAATACGCGGTGAGTAGTAGCACAGGTGCGGTGTTACGGTTTCGGTGGTGGCGGCCTTTTCAGCCGAGAGCATCGCGTCCACCACGGAGATGGGGTTGCCATGCGCGTCGGTTACGAGTTCGTCCGGTCCGTAATTCGATTTACGGTACCCGTACTCGAACATCTTCTCGACTTTTGTTTCGGGATTCTGCGCGTTCTGCGAATTCTGTTCTGCCTCGTTCGTCATAGCTGCTAAGAATAAGAACGATGAACGACACAGCAATTTCTTTACGGCTCGGCGCATGGTGGGAGGCCAATGCGCGTGACTTGCCATGGCGCTTCGGACGGGCCACGCCGTGGGGCGTGCTGGTCAGTGAGGTGATGAGCCAGCAGACGCAGATGAGTCGTGTGGTGCCGTATTGGAACGATTGGATGGCACGCTGGCCTGACGCCCGTGCTCTTGCCGCAGCACCTAAAGCCGATGTGATCACCGCATGGGGCCGGCTTGGCTATCCTCGCCGTGCGCTGCGATTGCAGGAATGCGCCCGCGTGGTGGCGGAAGAATATGGCGATGAGCTGCCTCGCACCTACGACGAGCTCGTCGCTCTGCCCGGTATCGGCGACTACACTGCCTCCGCCGTGCTGAGCTTTGCATTCGGTGAGCGCATTGCGGTGATCGATACGAATATTCGCCGCGTGCTGAGCCGCGTATTCCTCGGCACCGAATCTCGCGGGGGAGCGGCGAGCCCGGCCGAACGCGCGCTCGCCAACCGCATGTTGCCCCAAGACAGGGTTTGTGGGGACGGTGCCGATTGCACGGACCATGCATACCGATCCGGCGAACACACTTTCCTGCAGCGCAGCGAACCTCCATCGGTCACGTGGAATCAGTCGGTGATGGAATTGGGCGCGGTGGTTTGCACAGCCAAGACGCCGTTATGCGAGATTTGCCCGATTGCGGATGATTGTGCATTTCTCAAAGCCGGCCGCCCCGGACTGGGGGAGCGCCGCACCCGCCCGCGGCAGCGATTCCAAGGCACTGATCGTCAGGTGCGCGGACTGGTGCTTGCGGCGTTGCGCGCATTGCCGGCGAATGACACGCTTGCCAGAGTGGATGCCGAAAACCTATGGAAAGACCAGATTCAGCTCGACTCCTGCATCGCGAGCCTTGATGATGACGGGTTGATCGAGATTCTGGAGAATGGTGCCCTTCGTCTGCCCCACGACTGATTCCGCACAGTGCTATGAAGTGGTTGAACCGCACACGTGTGAGAGCGTACGCGTGGACGAGCGGATGATATCGCTGAGCGGAATATTGGTCTTGGCTGACATTCTGTGAAAATATGGGACTGCCGTGCGTGCATGGCGATGACGACCGTACACTGAAGAGGTTATGGCAGTGCAGAGGAATAAGTCAGGTGCGAATCCTAAAAGCGCCGGAGATGGTCGTGGCGGGTGGGGCCGCCCGATGTCTCGCGGCAAAAACACCTCTCGCAAGTCTGCTTCTCGGAAGTTCTCCAATCCCGTTCGCTCCGGTAGGACTGTCAAAACCGCGATACCTGCAAAGACCATCCGGTCTGCCAAGGCAGGTGCTGCCACAAAGCGCACCATCAGTAAGAAGAAGCAGGCGATGTACCGTCGCCGCCGCATCGTGGTTGGTGTGGCATTGGTGTTAGTTCTCGCGTTAATCGTGTTTTGCGTCTACAGCCTTGGCCGTGGTGTCGGAGCCATCAACACGGCAATTCATCATGACGAGGTGTATGCCATTTCCCGCGACACCGTGCCGACGCCGAAGAAAACCAGCGGCGTTAAGGATTGCTCGGCCAAGGATTTGTCGCTTGATCTGAGCTCGGCGTCCCAATCCGTGCCGGTTGGCGGATCATTGGAATTCACCGCCAAGATCGTGCATGACGGTTCCGACAGCTGTCTGGTCGATGGATCCGATGCGGGCCGCGTGCTCACCATTACTTCCGGTCAGCAAACCGTCTATACCTCCGCCTTGTGCGCCACGGATTCCCGCATGCTGTTGATGGCCAAGGGAGACAAAGACATTCAGCAGCTCAAATGGAATGCCGATTCCAATGCCGCGCTGACCGAGTGCACGGATGAGGCGGACTGGCCTCGCGTGAACGCGGGAACGTATGTGGCTCAGCTGAGTCTGAAGGATCATCCCAAGGTGAAGAGCGATCCAGTGACGTTTACGGTGGAGTAATTGGAGGGGGGGGGCTGCTCCGGGCTTCTCTCCACCCTCGCCCGTGTGAGGTCGGCCTCGGTATCAGCGGGAAGTCGCGCAAAAGATGTCCTGCTATAGCGTTATTCTTTTGACTTCGCATGAGGTGTGTCATATTGCGGGCATGCCATCGACAATGAAGCGTCCGCATAGGCATATGGTGGCCATGCCGGCGCTCCCAGGGGAATTATTAATCTAAGCGAGCGATAAGGAACGTCCATTGGCTACTGAGTCTACGACGAACACCACCACCATCATCGCACGCGCCGACCAGCATGATATTGACCTGCACAAGGCGTCGGATCGCGTGAACTTCGGTTCCATCAAGGAACCCATCGATGTGCCCTACCTGCTGGGCGTGCAGACCGACAGCTTCGATTGGCTGATCGGCAACGAACGCTGGAAGGCGCGCGTCGAGGAGGACGAAAAGAACGGCACTAACACCGTGGCCCACACCTCCGGCCTCGATGAGGTCTTCAACGAGATCTCTCCGATCGAGAACTTCGCTCAGACCATGAGCCTGACCTTCTCCGATCCGTACTTCGAAGAGCCGCGTCACACCGTGCAGGAATGCAAGGAGAAGGATTACACCTACTCCGCACCGCTGTACGTGAACGCCGAGTTCGAGAACGGCGACACCGGCGAGATCAAGTCCCAGACCGTGTTCATGGGCGACTTCCCGCTGCAGACCCCGCACGGCACCTTTATCATCGGCGGCACCGAGCGAGTCATCGTCTCCCAGCTCGTGCGCTCCCCGGGCGTCTACTTCGATCGTCAGCAGGACCGTACTTCCGACAAGGAAGTCTTCGGCGCGAAGATTATCCCGTCCCGCGGCGCATGGCTTGAGTTCGAGGTCGATAAGAAGGACCAGCCGCAGGTGCGCGTGGACCGCAAGCGCAAGCAGTCCGCCATCGTGTTCCTCATGGCCATCGGCATGACCAAGTCCGAGATCGCCAAGGCCTTCAAGGACTACCCGCTGGTGCTCGATGCACTCGAGAAGGAAACCCTCGAGACCCAGGACGAGGCCCTTGTTGACCTCTACCGCAAGATTCGTCCGGCTGACACCCCGACCCCCGAGGCCGGCAAGAACCTGCTGGACTCCTTCTACTTCAACACCAAGCGTTACGATCTGGCCCGCGTCGGCCGTTACAAGATCAACCGCAAGCTGGGCGTTGAGGCCGACTTCAACGACCGTTCCCTCCACCAGGAGGACATCATCGCCACCATCAAGTACTTGGTGGCCCTGCACGATGGTGCTGCGACCTTCCCGGGCAAGCGCAACGGCGAAGATGTTGACCTGCGCGTGGACGTTGATGATATCGACCACTTCGGCAACCGTCGTATCCGTCAGGTCGGTGAGCTGGTCCAGAACCAGCTGCGTACCGGTCTGTCCCGTATGGAGCGCGTGGTACGCGAGCGTATGACCACTCAGGACGCCGAGGCCATCACCCCGCAGTCCCTGATCAACATCCGCCCGGTGAACGCCACCATCAAGGAGTTCTTCGGCACCTCCCAGCTCTCCCAGTTCATGGACCAGAACAACCCGCTGTCCGGTGTGACGAACAAGCGTCGTCTCTCCGCTTTGGGCCCCGGCGGTCTGTCCCGCGATCGCGCCTCCATGGAGGTCCGCGACGTGCACCCGTCCCATTTTGGCCGTATGTGCCCGATCGAGTCTCCTGAAGGCCCGAACATCGGTCTGATTGGTTCTCTGGCAACCTTCGGCCGCGTCAACCCGTTCGGCTTCATCGAGACCCCGTACCGCAAGGTCGTCAACGGCCACGTGACCGACGAGGTCGAGTACATGACCGCTGACCGTGATCTCGACCACGTCATCGCCCAGGCCAACCAGGAACTTGACGAGAACGGCAACTTCGTCTCCAAGTCCGCCCTTGCCCGAGTCGGCGAGGAAGAGGCAGTCGATGTGCCGGTGAGCTCCGTGGATTACATGGATGTCTCCCCGCGTCAGATGGTCTCCCTCGGTGCCTCCCTGATTCCGTTCCTGGAGCATGATGAGGGCCACCGTGCACTGATGGGTACCAACATGCAGCGTCAGGCCGTGCCGCTGATCGAATCCGAGCGCCCGCTGGTGGGTACCGGTTCCGAATGGCGCGCCGCCAACGATTCCGGCGACGTCATCAAGGCCGACAAAGACGGTGTGGTCACCTACGTGTCCGCCGACCTGATCCGTGTGATGAACGACGACGGCACCACCAGCTCCTACAAGCTGGCTAAGTTCCAGCGTTCCAACCAGACCACCTGCTACAACCAGCGCCCGATCATCCACGATGGCGAGCGTGTGGAGGCCGGCTCGGTGCTGGCCGATGGTCCTGCCATCCAGAAGGGCGACCTGGCCCTAGGCAAGAACCTGCTCATCGCCTTCATGCCGTGGAACGGCTACAACTACGAGGATGCTGTGATCATCTCCCAGCGCCTCGTGCAGGACGACACCCTCTCCTCCATCCACATCGAGGAGTACGAGATTGACGCCCGCGAAACCAAGCTGGGCGCCGAAGAGATTACCCGCGACCTGCCGAACGTCGGCGAGGACGCTGTGGCCAACCTTGATGAGCGCGGCATCATCCGCATCGGCGCCGAGGTCGAGGCCGGCGACATTCTGGTCGGTAAGGTCACCCCGAAGGGTGAGACCGAACTGACCCCGGAGGAGCGCCTGCTGCGCGCCATCTTCGGCGAGAAGTCCCGCGAGGTGCGTGACACCTCCCTGCGTGTGCCCCACGGCGAGACCGGTACGGTCATCGGCGTCAAGGAGATTACCCGCGAGGATGCCGAGGAGGACGGCGACGAGCTGCCCAACGGCGTCAACCAGATGATCCGCGTCTACATCGCCCAGCACCGTAAGATCACGGTGGGCGACAAGCTCTCCGGCCGCCATGGCAACAAGGGCTGCATCTCTCGCATCCTGCCGGAAGAGGATATGCCGTTCCTTGCCGACGGTACTCCGGTCGACATCATGTTGAACCCGCTGGGTGTGCCTTCCCGAATGAACCTCGGTCAGGTGCTTGAGCTGCACCTTGGCTGGATTGCTCACTCCGGTTGGGACATCTCTTTGGATCCGAATCTGGAAGCCGAGTGGAAGAAGCTGATTCCGTCCGGTGCCGAGAAGGCCGAGCCGAACACCCCGGTCGCCACCCCGGTGTTCGACGGTGTCAAGCCGGAAGTCCTGAGGGGTCTGCTGTCCACCACGCTGCCGAACCGTGACGGCGACCGTCTCGTGGGCCCCGACGGCAAGGCGACTCTGTTTGATGGTCGTACCGGTGAGCCGTACACCAAGCAGATTTCCGTGGGCTACATGTACATGCTGAAGCTGCACCACCTGGTCGACGACAAGATTCACGCCCGCTCCACCGGCCCGTACTCCATGATCACCCAGCAGCCGCTCGGTGGTAAGGCCCAGTTCGGTGGCCAGCGCTTCGGCGAGATGGAGGTGTGGGCCCTTGAGGCCTACGGTGCCGCCTACACGCTGCACGAAATGATGACCACCAAATCCGATGACGTTGACGGCCGCGTGCGCGTCTACGGTGCCATCGTCAAGGGCGATAACCTGCCGCCGGCAGGTATCCCTGAGTCGTTCAAGGTGCTCCTGAAGGAAATGCAGTCCCTGTCCCTGAACGTCGAGGTGCTCAACGCCGAAGGCGTGGCCATCGACATGAAGGACGAGGAAGACGATCCGGTGAGTTCCGCCGACGATCTCGGCTTCAACATTGGTGCCCGCCCCGACGCGGCCGCCAAGGAAGACCAGAAGGCCGAAGAACCCGAATACCAGTGATTCCACGGGTTGTCGCCTGCCGCGCCTAGAGCGGCGGGCGACAACTCCACACAGCGTGAACGAAAACTTCTAACAGAAACGGATTAACAAGTGCTGGACGTCAACGCATTTGACAAGCTTCGTATCGGCCTGGCCACCGCCGACGATATCCGCGGCTGGAGCCACGGCGAGGTCAAGAAGCCTGAAACCATCAACTACCGTACTCTGAAGCCGGAGAAGGACGGTCTGTTCGGTGAGCAGATCTTCGGTCCTACCCGCGATTGGGAGTGCGCCTGCGGTAAGTACAAGCGCGTGCGCTTCAAGGGCATCGTCTGCGAGCGATGCGGCGTTGAAGTGACCCGTAGCCGCGTGCGCCGTGAGCGCATGGGCCACATCGAGCTCGCCGCTCCGGTGACTCACATTTGGTTCTTCAAGGGTGTGCCCTCTCGCCTGGGCTACCTGCTGAACGTCACCCCGAAGGATCTGGAGCGCGTCATCTACTTCGCCTCCTACATGGTCACCGAGGTGAACGAGGACGAGCGCCACAACGATCTGCCCGGTCTGCAGGACGAGTTCGATGCCGAGATCAAGCGTCTTGAGCAGCGTCGTGACACCGAGATCGAGGCTCGAGCCAAGAAGGTTGAGGAGGACCTCGCCGCTCTCGAGGAGACCGGCGAAGCCAAGGGCCCGGCTCGTGCCAAGCTGCGCAATGGTGCCGAGCGCGAGATGACTGCCATCCGCACCCGCTATAACGATCAGATCGCCCGCGTGGACGCCGTCTTCGACAAGTTCAAGAAGCTCAAGCCCGGCGACATGGTCGACGATGTGGATCTGTGGCGTGAGATGCAGGACCGCTATGGCGATTACTTCGACGGCTGCATGGGCGCCGAAGCTATCAAGAAGCGTCTGCAGTCCCTCGACCTCGAAGCCATTTCCAAGGAACTGCGCGAAGAGATCAAGGACGCTTCCGAGCAGCGCAAGACCAAGGCGCTGAAGCGCCTCAAGGTCGTCAACGCCTTCCTGACCACCGGCAACAAGCCGGAAGCCATGGTGCTCGACGTGATTCCGGTCATCCCGCCGGACCTGCGCCCGATGGTGCAGCTCGACGGTGGCCGCTTCGCCACCTCCGATCTCAACGACCTCTACCGTCGTGTGATCAACCGTAACAACCGTCTGAAGCGCCTCATCGAGCTCGGTGCTCCTGAGATCATGCTCAACAACGAGAAGCGCATGCTTCAGGAAGCCGTCGACTCCCTGTTCGACAACGGCCGTCGTGGTCGCCCGGTCACCGGTGCCTCCAACCGTCCGCTCAAGTCCCTGTCCGACATGCTCAAGGGCAAGCAGGGCCGCTTCCGTCAGAACCTGCTCGGTAAGCGAGTCGACTACTCCGGTCGTTCCGTGATCGTGGTTGGTCCGTCCCTGCGCATGCACCAGTGCGGTCTGCCGAAGCCGATGGCTCTCGAGCTGTTCAAGCCGTTTGTGATCAAGCGTCTGGTTGACCTCAACTACGCACAGAACATGAAGTCCGCCAAGCGTCTTGTGGACCGTGGCGACTCCGAGGTGTGGGGCGTGCTCGAGGAGGTCATCTCCGAGCACCCGGTGCTGCTCAACCGTGCACCTACGCTGCACCGTCTGGGTATCCAGGCCTTCGAGCCGATTCTGGTGGAGGGCAAGGCCATCCACCTGCCGCCTCTGGCCTGCGCCGCCTTCAACGCCGACTTCGATGGTGATCAGATGGCAGTCCACCTGCCGCTGAGCGCCGAAGCCCAGGCTGAGGCCCGCTCGCTGATGATGGCTTCCGACAACATCCTGAAGCCGGCCGATGGCCACACCGTGACCATGCCTTCTCAGGACATGATCCTCGGTCTGTACTACCTGTCCACCGTGCTGGAAGGCGCCAAGGGCCAGGGCCGCGTGTTCTCCTCGCTGGAAGAGGCCGAAATGGCCCTCGACCGCCACGAGATCGACATGCAGGCCAAGGTGCTCATCCGCCTGCCTGAGACCTTCGTGCTGCCGAAGAACTGGGAGCCCGGCGAGGTCAAGGTGCTCGCCCCGCGCGACGGCGAGACCGACACCGCCAAGGAAGAGCGCTTCCACGACGGCACCGTGCTGTTCGCCACCTCTTACGGCCGTATCCTGTTCAACGAGACCCTGCCGACCGACTACCCGTTCGTCAACGATCAGGTGGCCAAGGGCCGCCTGTCCAAGATCGTCGATGACATCGCCATGCGTTACTCCACCCAGCAGGTGGCCGCCACGCTGGATGCCCTCAAGGATCTCGGCTTCACCCGCGCCCCTTGGTCCGGTGTGTCCTTCGCCTTCTCCGACGTGAACGAGCCGCCGGAGCGCGACGAGAAGATCGCCGAGTACGAGGCCAAGGCCGACAAGGTCAACGCCAACTACGAGATGGGTCTGTTGACCGAGGAAGCCCGCCGTCAGGAGCTCATTGACCTGTGGACCGAGTGCACCTCCGAGGTGTCCAAGGAAGTCGAGGACAAGTTCGACCCGACCTCCAACCTGGCCATCATCGTGCAGTCTGGTGCACGAGGCAACATGATGCAGATCAACCAGATTGCTGGTATGCGAGGCCTTGTGGCTAACCCGAAGGGTGAGATTATTCCTCGTCCTGTGAAGTCCAACTACCGTGACGGCCTGTCCGTGCTGGAGTACTTCATCTCCCAGCACGGTGCACGTAAGGGTCTGGCTGATACCGCACTGCGTACCGCAGAGTCTGGTTATCTGACCCGTCGTCTGGTCGACGTCTCCCAGGACGTCATCGTGCGCGAAGAGGACTGTGGCACCAAGGCCGGTCTGCCGATTCGCGTGGCCGACCGTGACGCCGATGGCAACCTGGTGCTCGTTAAGGCCGCCGATGGTGGTCCGTACTCCCGTCTGCTCGCTGCCGATGTCATTGACCCGGCTGACGGCAAGACCGTGCTGTACAAGCGTGACGATGCCCTGTCCATGGACGTGCTCAACGACCTCGTGGCCCATGGCGTAGAGGAAGTCAAGTGCCGTTCCGTGCTGACCTGCGAGTCCAAGCGCGGTGTGTGCTCCAAGTGCTATGGCTGGTCGCTGGCCACCAACAAGCTGGTCGACGTTGGCGAGACCGTTGGTATCGTCGCCGCCCAGTCCATCGGTGAGCCTGGTACCCAGCTGACGCTGCGTTCCTTCCACTCCGGTGGTGTGGCTGCGGCTTCCGATATCACTCAGGGTCTTCCCCGTGTTACCGAGCTTTTCGAGGCCCGTACCCCGAAGGGTGAGGCCCCGATTACCGAGTTCGCCGGCACCATCAAGATTGTGGAGAACGATCGCGGTCGCCAGATCATCCTGAGCCCGGATGCTGATTCCGGCGCTCCGACCGAGGATGGCGCCATCAAGCCGATTACCTACCAGGTCTCCAAGCGTGTGCCGCTCAAGGTTGCCGATGGCGACCACATCAAGGTTGGCACCCAGCTGGTCGAGGGTTCTGTGGATCCGAAGAAGATCCTCACCATTCTCGGCAAGCGTGCTGCTCAGGTGAACATCGTGGAGGAAGTGCACACCGTGTACCGCTCCCAGGGTGTGGATATCCACGACAAGCACATCGAGGTCATCGTGCACCAGATGACCCGCCGCGTGACCATCATCGACTCCGGCGACACCGATCTGCTGCCGGGTGAGCTGGTGGACAACGCCCGCTTCCGCGAGATCAACCGCAATACCGTGAAGAACGGTGGCAAGCCGGCTGTTGGCCGTCCGGCGCTGATGGGTATCACCAAGGCGTCTCTGGCCACCGATTCCTGGCTGTCCGCCGCCTCCTTCCAGGAGACCACCCGCGTGCTCACCGAAGCCGCACTCTCCGAGAAGGTCGATGACCTCAAGGGCCTCAAGGAGAACGTCATCATCGGTAAGCTCATCCCGGCCGGTACGGGTCTTGCCCGTTACCGCAACGCTGTGGTTGAGCCTGACAAGGCCATCCGCGACACCATCTACCCGAACTTCGGTCTGGGTGGCGATGGTGATCTTGGCGACACGACCTTCTCTGACGCCGACCTGTCTGACCTGAACTTCTCGAACCTCGAGTTCGGCGATCTGAAGCTCGGCGATGACTTCAACCCGGATGATTTCTATTCCGATCAGGGTGGTCAGGGCGACATCGAGGAGTAATCACTTCCCGATGGCTGTGATCCAGCCGCGTATGAATATGAGTTCATGCGCATGATTGACAGGCGATGGCCCGGAACTGGTATGGTTCCGGGCCATC
>CXTO01000018.1_pt1 | contig 61679 bp, 38 predicted proteins | sample 940861 | NCBI WGS metagenome assembly CXTO01 (sample SAMEA3493489, study PRJEB9703) | human gut metagenome | biome: ENVO:mammalia-associated habitat; material: ENVO:feces | place: Bangladesh | collected 2010-01-06 | reverse complement strand
AGCCCCACAATGCGCAGCGATTCGCGGATGCCATCGTTGCCCTTATAACTCACTGTGCCGGAGAAGCTCAGGTACCATCCATGCTCGCGCGCAATCTCACCCATCTCGCGGTCGCCGGAGTAGGAGTGGAACACGGTACGCTCGGGAGCGCCGTCGGCCAGCAGAGTCTCGATGACTTCGCGATGAGAGTCGCGGTCATGAATCTGCATGGGCAGGTTCAGTTCCTTGGCCAAAGCGATATGCGCGCGGAAAGCCTCACGTTGCAGCTCCTTAGCCCCCTCGCCGGTACGGAACAGGTCCATGCCGGTCTCCCCGATGGCCACCACCTGTTCGGGGTACGTGGTGGCAAGACGATGCACTTCAGCGAGAGCGTCCTCAAAGCTGGTGTCGTGGTACGGCTTGTATTTGAGCGGCAGCCCATCCGGCCCCGGCACACCGCGATGACCGTGGAGCACGGATTCGTTGGGATGTATTGCGAGCGCCGCGTGCACATTACCTGGATGATCGAGGGCCATCTGGACGGCGGTCATCAGGTGCGGCAGCTCGCAACCGCAGTCGATAATACCCCCAATACCGACGGCTTGCGCCTGTGCAAGCAACTGGTCGGCGTCGTACACCGGGACTTCGGGCTGCCCTTTTTCCTGCGCCTCGTGGCTCATGGCCCGCGCAAACGGTATGACGGAGGCCACGTGGGTGTGGTTGTCGATGGTCTGGGCGTCTTGCGGCAGCGGTTCAGGTGCCGGTGCCCAGCTACGGTCGCGATGGTGGTGCTTGCTCATAGCTCCCCAGTGTAGGCAGACACCCTACCGCTCCCATCACCACCTCGATGCCCTTCCCGAATATGTGCCACTGACAACGTCGTAGCGTCACATATTCAGGAAGCAACCCCACACCTCCCGAATATGTGCCACTGACGATCGCTAAACGTCACAAATTCGGGAACATCCCCATCTCCCGAATTCGTACTACTCAGTAACGGCCAACAGTACAAATTCGGGAGATTGGGGATATGGGGCAGCTACGGGTGGCCGAGCTACTCAGTAGCCCCGGTGGCCACGCGAATCATCGCGTATTGGGACTCGTAGAGGCGGTAGTACGCGCCCTTGGCCTCCAGCAGTTCGGCGTGCGTGCCGTGCTCCACGATCTGGCCGTGGTCGATGTAGAAGATCTGGTCCGCGTTCTCGATGGTGGACAGCCGGTGGGCGATGATGAAGCTCGTGCGACCCTTGAGCAGATGCCGCAAGCCGGCCTGCAACGCCTCCTCGGTGCGGGTGTCGATGTTCGAGGTCGCCTCGTCCAGAATCAGGATGCGCGGGTCGGCGAGCAGCACACGCGCGAACGCGATGAGCTGGCGCTGCCCGGCGGACAGGGTCGAGCCGCGCTCCTCCACCGTGGTGTCGTAGCCATCAGGCAGCTCCATGATGAACTCGTGCGCGTGCACGGCCTTCGCCGCCGCCTCGATCTCCTCGTCGGTGGCGTCGAGCTTGCCGTAGCGGATGTTGTCACGTACGTTGCCGGAGAAGATGAACGTGTCCTGCAGCATCACGCCCATCTGCCGGCGCAACGATTCAAGCGTCACGTCGCGCACATCGTGGCCATCAATGGTCACCGAACCTTCCGACACGTCGTAGAACCGGGACAGCAGGCTCACGATGGTGGTCTTGCCGGCGCCGGTCGGGCCGACCAAGGCGATGGTCTTGCCCGGGGTGACGTGGAAGTCGACCAAGTTCAGGATGTTACGGCCGTCGTCCTCGTACCGGAACACGACGTCGTTGAAATCGACCTTGCCTTGAATGGCGGGCAGCTCGGTGGCACCCGGCTTGTTCGCGATCTCGGGCTTGACGTCCAGCGTCTCGAAGATGCGTTCGAGGTAGGCGGAGCAGGTGACCAGCTGGTTGTAGAAGTTGCCGATGTTGATCACCGGGTTCCAGAAGTTGTTCGCGTAGCCCACGAACGCGATAAGCATACCGGTGGTCACGCTCACGCCGCCGAAGCCGGTGATGCCCACGAAGTAGATGAACGCGATGGTCATCACGGAGATGGTCTGCACGCCCGGCCACATCAGGAATTCAATGTGCTTGGCGGCCATCCAGGCGGTACGTACGTCGTCTTGCTGCTGCTGGAAGGTGTCGAACTGCTCCTTCTCGCGGGCGAAGGTCTGCGTGGTCTTCACGCCGGCGATTGACTCGTGGATGAAGGCGTTCAGATTGCTCTGCTTGTTGGACAGCACCTGATAAGCCTTGCGCTGGAAGTACTGCAGCACACGCACCCAGATGATGAGCACCGGGAACAGTACGAGGCTCCACAATGCCAGCTGCCAGTCGATGGCGAACATGACGATCAGCGTCACGAAGAATGTGAAGATGTCGGAGAACACGTTGATCAGACCCGAGGAGAGCGTGTCCGAAAGGGTGTTCACATAGTTGACCACGCGGATCAGGATCTTGCCGTGCGGGCGCGAGTCAAAGTAGCTGAACGGCAGGGTCTGGATGTGTGTGAACAGATCGCGGCGCATGTCCTTGAGCATGAGCTGGCCCACGCGAGTAATGGCCACCGTGCGGTAGCGCAGCGCGAGTTCGTAGATCACGATCAGGCAGAACAGCCCGCCGGCCAGCATGGCCAGTTTGCCGAGATCCTTGTTCGGAATCGCGTCGTCAATCATAATCTTGGTCAGGTACGGGACGCTGACCACGATGCAGCTCATCGAGACCACGACCGCCAGGATGCGCACAATGCGCGAAATGTACGGTTTGAGATATTTGCCGACGCGAACGATGTCGTGGAGGTTGATGGACTCCTCCAGCTCCTCATCCTCGCGGAATGTATTGCGTTGTGCCATAAGTCCTCTTCTCAAGCCCCCTCCGGCGAGGGGGCTGTCAGCGAAGCTGCCTGGGGGAAAGATATGTCGTCAAAATCTCCCCCTCCGTCATCGCTTCCTTTATTTATTGCTCACCTATCGGTTCGCCCTCGCCTAAAAACAGCCCACATGGCTGTTTTCTTCACGGCTCAGCCCTCGTCAGAGGGAGGTTGAACGACGGTTAAAACCCCTGTGCGGCGCCGGACTGGAGTCCGAGCTGCTTGTGGTAGATGCCCCAGTAGCGGCCGTGTGCGGCCACGAGTTCGGCGTGGGTGCCGCGTTCGACGATGCGTCCGTGTTCGAGCACCAGAATCAGGTCGGAATCCTTGACCGACGAGATGCGGTGGGCGATGGTGACGATGGTCTTGCCGCCGTCCATCTCCTTGAGGTGCTTCTGGATTTCCGCCTCGGTCTCCATATCGACGGCCGAGGTCGTATCATCCATAATCAGGATCGACGGATCATCCGCGAGTGCGCGGGCCAGCGACAGGCGCTGTTTCTGCCCGCCGGACAGGCCCACGCCGCGTTCGCCCACGACGGTGTCATAACCCTGCGGCATCGACCTGATGAAATTGTCCGCGCCGGCAATCTGGGCCATTTTCTGGATATATCGGTCGTCGCTATCATCGCTGGCACCAAAGCCGATATTGCCACCGATGGTGTCGGAGAACAGGAAGGTGTCCTGCGCCACGATGCACACCTGCGAGCGCAAGGTGGCCAGCGGCCAGTCGCGTGCGTCGATGCCGTCGATGAGCACATGGCCCACAGTTGGGTCGTAGAAGCGGGAGATGAGGCTGACGAGCGTGGACTTGCCGGCACCGGTCTCGCCGAGGATGCCGAGTTTGGAGCCGGCAGGCACGGTGAAGTCGAGGTCTTTGAGGATCGGGGTTTCCGGGTCGTCCGGGAAGGCGAAACTGACGTGGGCAAAGCGGATGTCGCCTTTGATGCGCAGCGGGCAGGACTTGCGTTCGGCGGACTGCTGGGCACCGGATGTTCCGGAAGCCCCGGGCGCTCCGGTAGCACCGGTAGCCTCATCATCGCGCTTGACCTGCTCGACGATTGTGACCGCCTGCTTGACGGCTTCGGCCGCGTCGGGCTTCTCCACGATGCGCGGCTGTTCGGTGAGCAGCTTGCGAATCTTGATACAGCTGGCGTTGAATCGCTGCCAGTCGTTGATAAGCCAGCCGGAGGCACGCACCGGGCCGTCGATCATCCACAGGAAGGAGTTGAAGCTCACTAAGTTGCCAAGGGTCATGTAGCCCTTGATGACCAGGAAGCCGCCGAGGCCGAGCGTGATGAGCTGCAGCGAAAAGCCGAGGCCGTCCAGCCAGGGCATGTACTTGCGCGAGTTGTAGGCCAGGGCCATGTTGCGCTGCATGTAGTCGTCGTTGTGTTCGTCGAACTTTTCGGTTTCGTACGGTTCGCGCACGAATGCCTTGACCACACGGTTGCCCTCGATGTTCTCCTCGACCATGGAGTTGAGGGAGGCCAGCGAGTTGCGGATGGCGAAGAACAGCGGGTGGGCGTGCGTGGACAGGCCGCGCGTGAGCACAAAAATGAACGGCGTGACGCAGGCCAGGGCGAGCGCAAGTCGCCAGTCGATGGCAAACATCACACACAGGGCACCGATGAACATGACCACGCAGTCGGCGATCTGGTAGCTCACCCAACTCAGGCAGTGGCGGATCGCGTCGGTGTCGGAAGTCAGGCGGCTCATGATGTCGCCGGTGCGTGTGTGGTTGAAGTACGTGAAGTCGAGCTCGTGCAGCTTCTCGTATTCGTCGGAGACGAGGCGGTAGACCGAGTTCTGGCCGAAACGCTCCATCCACATCTGGTAGCCGTATCGCGCGCCCACGCGGATGATGGTCATGAGGATCATCAGTCCGCACAGACGTGGCAGTTCGTCGGTATGCCCGCCGACGATGACACGGTCCACAATGACGCCGGACAGAATCGGAATGGTCAGGGCCATCGTGTTATTGGCGATGAACAGTAGGAGCGCGCCTGCCACGCGGGGCAGGTCTGGTTTGCAGTATGGCAGCACCCATTTGAGGTTGCTTGCGCTGGTATTGATTCCCGGATCGACGTACATGTGAGGAGATCACCGTTTCTTGGGGATTGTTTGCTTGTGGTATGGTGCGGCATGCTCCTGCGCCGCACGCGGCAATCGCTGCCGCCACGATTCACGATCAGCCGTGCTTCGTACTGAGACAATCATTGGCGATCGGTCGCACGACCGGAGCTCTCCTTCACCGGTCGAAGCACGTTCGATTTTCGTAAACGCGTACTAGTCTAGACGGCCTGCGTCCAATCGCAACAGCCCACAACTCTGCGTGTTCCCCGCATTAGCAACGCGGCACGGCCCGCTAAGCGCAACATTCCCCGGAATGCACCCCGAAACCAGCCATTACATGCTGTTCTCCAAATCAGGCTTCGACGAGCACGTCGCCGCCCGCGCGGCGCAAGACGGTACAGTGACGCTTGTCGATTTTGCGGATATGGATTAGTCGGTTCACTCCATTGCGGACGGTAAGGGTGAAGTAACAGGCTGGGTCAATGGACCGAACCGCTAGGCCGGGCAACAGACCCAATCAGCGACACGTTCCCGGGAAAGTGGCGCATGTCATATCACGCTCAAACAACCCAGCATGTATATGGGCAGGTATTCGGTTCGTCCAACAGTCTCCACGTTGCCATCATGGAACACGTAGGCATGGGCAAACCGATAATTGTCGGTATCCAGTAGGTTGTTCATGGCCCGATGCCGCGTATAGTCCTTGCCTGATTTGATTTCAACCAGTGAAATATCATCCAGACCTTGCTGCACGACAAAATCAACTTCCCCAATACGGTTCTGGTTAAAGTAATGCAGTTCCAATCCCTGTGCAAACAGTTCCTGAGCCGCTGCATTCTCGAAAATCGACCCGTAATTCATACTGGATCGGTGATTCACAATCTCTAAGTCCACACTGCGCATCAAACGGGAGGTCAGCAAACCGACATCGTTCATGTACAGTTTAAACGTGTTCTCGTCGGCATGCTCCGTCAGCGGGTATTCAGGGTCCTGCACGCGCGAAGTAGGCAAGGCGATACCTGCGTTCGCCAACCAATCGAACGCCGTCTGCATATGAGCGAACCTGATATTCTTGCCCAACTTGGAGAACTTGAATCGTTTGTTTTCCGCATTGAGCTGACTTGGAATCGCCTCGTAAATGCTCTTGATATGACGACGTTCCACCAAATCGGAGACATATTTGGTGATGTCGTATTCATAGGTATCGAATATGGCCTGCTGAGTATTGCGGACCTTGACAATATCGGCAGAATCCACGAATGACTGCACTGCGTCGGGCATGCCACCAATCAGCAGATACTTGTACCACAGGTCGGTGAGCCGTTCATGTAGATAATCGGGAACCTCCCGTCGATCCACATAACATTCACGCAGCGTATCGAGAGCGGACTGAGGCAGCCGGCATGCAGCGCAGAACTCATAGAAATTGAGCGGATACATACGCATCGTCTGCAGGAAGCCCACCGGGATCGAACGCACATTGAACACATCAATGCCCAACAGGGAGCCAGAAACGATGACATCCAATCCTTTGGCGCCAGACAGGAATTTGGTCCACGTGAGCATGTCCTCACACGCTTGTATCTCGTCAAGAAACAGCAGAGTCTTGCCCGGCGTAATTTCCGTGCCGGAAAGTACCGATAACCGCAGTATCAGGTCTTCGGTGTCCTTGGCCTTGCTTACCGTTTCGACCGCCTGAGGCATTTCGATGAAATTCACCTTAGCCACATGCTCATAATGGTCTGCACCGAACTGCTCAATCAGCGTGGTCTTGCCCACCTGCCGGGCACCCGTGACCAGCAAGCCCTGCTTGGTTTTACGGTCCTTCCAATTCAGCAACTGGTCATATGCATGGCGCTTGAGCATATTCCCCTCCTCTTTTGTGGAGAATGACTGAAAACACGCAGGTCATCACACAATCACATACTGATATCATCTTAGCATTCACGTTTTTACATATGCAAAACACACTCTAAGTCACAAAAAACATAAGAATAGTGAGTGGTTCATTCACGTTTTACGTATTGTGCGACGGAATCGGCATCTCCTGCAACACGTGAGATATGCAAAAGTGCCGCACGCTGAATGGTGATCAGCGTACGGTACTACAGGGAATACGGCACTACACGGATCGCGTGACACGCACGGGTATGCACGGTATACGTGACATGCACGAAATACACGCTATACAGCAAACACACGCAAACCGAGAAGCGACAGCCTACAGGTCAGAACGCCAGCGAGCGTACGTAGGAACCAACTTGCGGGCGGACGGGCACCAACGAGCCGTCCGAATCATAGTCAAGCGGCGCGAAGGGCGGCTTCCATATCGTGGCCACCGACCTCTCTATTCACCACCGCGGCGGCTGGGGTTCGCATGACGGCGCCACCACCACCGATTTCCGCACCTTCTCCGACCCGGTCAAGTGGATTGACCGCAAGAACAGCGTCATCGATTCGACCATGCTGCGAGACGATGACGGCTGGTGGTACCGCGCTTCCAAGGACGCCGAAATCACCATCGAACGCACGCGCAATCCGTACGCCTCCGCCTACGAGGTGCTGCGTACCGACGACGACCAGCAGTGGTCGTACGTGGGGTCGCTGACCGACATTCTCGGCAATGGCCGTTACTCCTGGATGTACCTGGAAGGACCGGGATTGTTCCGCTACAACGATGCCGATGTCAAGACCATCAACGGCCGCAAGATGCGCTTCGGTCTGATGTGCGATCAGTACGTCGAGGCCGCCTTCAAGCTGTAAGCCTCAAGGCTTCGCCACTACAGGCCGGTTGCGGACCATATCCCAAGTCAGCAACCGGCCGAACCATATCTCGCGGCTTCAGTCATCCTTCATCATCAGTATTCGGTAGCGGCCCTAAATCAGCTCCGCCATCCGGCTCATAATCACTCGCCAACCACGGGCGGAAGTAGCTCCCGACTATCCACAGTGGGACATTGGTCAGCCAATCCTGCTCCTTGTAATTCCGCATCGACGTACGGTAACCGCAAATCCCGTATTTGTCGCACAGCCACTTCAAGCTACGCTTATGACGCTCGGTACCAGCTTTGGCCTCCAACGGAATGATTGCGCCATTACCTGCAAAGACAAAATCAACTTCTCCCGTACTGTTCGCATTCGACCAGTACATCGGTGTGATGCCGGCGGCCACTAATTGCTGGCAAACATACTGTTCCGTTAACGCACCACGGAATTCGGTCAGCCCGCCATCACCAAGGACCACGCTTGCGGGAGTCAGATCCAGGGCCGCTGCCAGCAGCCCAACATCATGGAGATACAGTTTGAACGCGGAATCATCACGGTATGACGGCAATGGTGCCGCAGGTTTTTCGACGCGATACACCCGCAACGCAAGACCAGAATCGACAATCTGCTGAATCGCGGATTCATATTGCGCCGCCCGAGCGCCACGAGCGATGTGGCCAAAAATAAATTTATGATTCTCACGCGCCAGATGGGACGGAATCGAGGAAAACACCAAACGCATTTTCTCACTATCCACACCGGTTCTGGGATGTTTGGAAAAGTCCATGTCGTAATTGGATAACAATTCTTTCTGCACGGCACGCGCATGCTGATAGCCATCTTCTACAAATGTCTCAACGACTTCGGGCATGCCGCCAACAAAACAGTACTGACGGACCCTTCGCTCTAAACGTTCCGCAAATCCCCCAAGTGTCTCAATACGCTGGTTCCGGATGCGTTCGGCTATCACTCCATCACCGACCGCTTCCAAGAACTCCACAAACGTCATCGGATACATATCGATGGAGGTGACACTGCCAACCGGGAATGACAGGTCTTCGTGCTGAGCCATGCCCAGATAGGAGCCCGCTACAGCGACATGGAGATCCGGCATTTCCTCATGGAGCGCTTTCAACAGAGTCAGTAAATCAGGGATTTCCTGTATCTCGTCGATGCACAGCAGCGTCTTGCCGGGCCGAACGCGAACCCCATTAAACGCCTCCATGGAATCAAGCAACATGTGCACCGAAGCCACACCTGTCAACGCAGCCTTTGCACCGCCATCGAACAAGTTGACATAAGAAAATGACTCGAACTTGTCCCGACCTAGCACCTTAAGCACATGAGTCTTGCCTACCTGTCTCGCGCCGCACAGCACTATCGGCTTGTGCTCCGTCGCTTCAGCCCATGCCGACAACCTGGTATATATATCTCGCCTGAACTCCGCCATGCCGCCCTCCCTATCGCATAGGACCGTACATCACAAATCACTGTCCTGTCGCTCCATCATACCGCAATACACACTTTTCCTAGGGTTGCAATTCGCGTATTCTACATTTTTCCTAGGGTTGCGATTGTCCAAAATTACATTTTTCCTAGGGTTAATAATGCAGAATACTGCACTTTTCCCAGGGTTAGTACCCTGACCTTCCCTAATCACACGGTGTTGTAAAGGCAGGCGGGGAAGGCGTCGCGGTATTGGCCGGGGGTGAGTCCGGGGCGGCGCTTAAAGACGCGCATGGAGTATTTTGGGTCGGCGTAGCCCACGTCGTGCGCGAGAGCGTGCGGGATTTTTATACGGATTGTGTTCTTTCTGATCAACCGGCAAAGCAAGCGATGGCGCGCGAAATGCTTGGCGTAATTTGCAATCCTCTAACTTCGACGCTGTGGTGCGGGTTAGGGCAACGAAACATTACAGTAGCAGCAGATGGCAAATGGTTCGTAGCGGATTCATGCACGTCGCTGTCATCAAGTATCCAAGGTTTCGCACTGCCACTCATCGCGCAGACCGTCACGGGCTCACCGGCACAGGCGACGCTGCTGGATTCGATCATGACCCTGATATCGTCGGTATTGCGGCTGCCAGGTGGCGTGGTACAAGATAAGTACGACCGCGAAAAACTTATGATTGCGTTCGGCCTGATTGGTTTCGTACTGTTCGGCATATGCGCGGCCCTAGGGTGGGCGGGATTACTCATATACCCGGTGCTGATGGTACTTGCGATATGCCTCGGCATGGGCATGATTGAGACGATTGCTGCCCCGGTGATCACATTTCTGTCCGGCATCGCCATGCAACACTGGGGTTACTCAGTCACGTCCGTGGCTTTGGGCTTGTGCATCGTGGCGGCCGCGATCCCTGCCGTGACAATGAGGGAACTGGTCACACTGCCTAAGCCGGATGGCTGGGAGGACCATATCCGCAAATCCGGGCTCACCAAGTTCTGACAACAAGTAAGGGCGACTATCTCCCGGATTTGTGACGCTCGGCAACCGTCAGCGTCACAAATCCGGGAAGAGGAAGGTGGATACGGTTTCAGCCGCGCGGGCAGCAAGGTGGACAAATCGTTGCCGGGATGGAATCGCGGCAAGTATGCAAAAACCTCCCGTTCGCGCGCGGCGCATAAGCGCGCAAACGGGAGGCTTCCCAACCGCAGCATCATATGCAGAAATAAGGAGTGTAAGGCATATGCTGCCGCGGTCACACCCCGCCGGGAACCTGCCGCAGGCCGCGTCCGACATCGAAAGCCATGCAGTCGATGCGTGCGGCCGACCGTTCCCGGCGCGGTGGCCATGTCAGTCAGACATCAGTCAGATGTCAAGAGACATCCGATCAGACGTCATCACTTCTGCCAGCCGATGTCCTGCGGCAGGTTGCCGGCGAAGCCGGACGGGCCGTAGTTGGCCAGGCCCTTCTTCGCACCGAGGTACGAAGCCGGGTTGGAGACCGGGATAGTGCCGTACAGCTTGAGGGCTTCCTTCTCGGCGGCGTTCACAGCCTTGGTCTGCTCGTCATAGTCGGAGAGGCTGCCAGCCTTCTTGACGAGCTCGTCGATCTTCTTGCTGCCCACGTAGGAGAAGTTGGACGGGCCGTCGGAGGTGTACAGCTGCGGGGCGGACACCACGAAGGTGTTGGCGCTCGGAGCCTGCCAAGCCATCGGCAGCACCTGGTAGTTGCCGGAAGACACGGTGTCAGAGAACTTGGACTCGGCCACGTTCACGACCTTGACCTTGATGCCGGCCTTCTTCATCATCGCCTGGTAGGCGTTGGCGAGGGCCTGCTGGGTGGCGTCGTCACCGAAGAAGGTGAAGGAGATCTCAAGGGTCTTGCCGCCCTTGGCGTAGTAGCCGTCCTTGCCCATCTTGTAGCCGTCGGCCTCAAGGGTCTTCTTGGCGTTGTCCACGTTGTACTTGGCCTCGGCGGGCAGGTTGTTCTCGTAGCCCTTCTGGAACGGCAGCAGCAGCTCGGAGCCCGGCTGCTCGGCCTTCCAGTTCAGGCCCTGGAACTGCACGTTGTTGTAGGTGTTCACGTCGAAGGCCTGGGTGATGGCCTTGCGCACCTGCAGGTCGTCGAGCGGCTTGGACTTGCCGTTGTATTCCAGCACGCGGGTCTTGGTGCTGTAGCCGATGCGCAGCTGGGCGTCCTTGACGGAGCGGATGGCCTTGATGTCGTCCTTGGTGGAGGCCTCCACGGCGTCGATCTCGCCGTTCTGGAAGGCGTTGAGGGAGGCGGTGTCGGCCATCTGCTTGTAGACGATCTTGTCCAGCTTCGGCTTGTCGCCCCACCACTTCTCGTTCGGCACGAAGGTGACCTGGGAATCGGAGAAGGAGTCGACCTTGTACGGACCGGCAGCCCACTCGTTGTGCGGGTTCTTGACCCAGCCGGAGGTGAAGGTCTTCGGGTCGGCGGACTTCGGGTTCACCAGAACACTGAAGACTTCCTGCCACGGGTAGTACGGGGTCTTGTAGGTCACCTTGACCTGCTTCGGGTTGTCGCCCTGCTCAACGCTGGCGATACGGTCGAAGCCGTCGGTGCTCGGCGGGTTGTAGTCCGGGTTGGAGCCGTTTTGGGCTTCCCACGTGGCCTTGAAGGCGGTCCAGTCGATGTCGGAGCCGTCGTTCCACTTGGCCTTCGGGTTGATGTCGTACTGCACGACCATCGGGTCCTTGCTCACGAGCTTCATATCGGTCAGGAAGTCCGGGTTCACCTTGATCGGGGAGCCGTTGACCTGGTCGGTCATGAGCAGGCTGGGCTGGTACCAGCTCCACAGCTCGCTCATGTAGCCGGTGTTGCCGTCAGTGGACAGGTAGTTCCAGTTCGGGCCGATTTCGACGATGGACAGGGTCAGTGTGCCGCCGTCCTTGACGTTGTCACGGCTCTGGTGGTTGTCGTAGCGCTCGGTGACCTTCGGCATGGGCAGGTCGCCGGTGTACGACGAATCGATGCCTGCCGGCGGTTCGGTGGCGCTCGAAGCGTTGCTGGAACCGTTGCCGTTGTTCGCGCCGCCGCAGCCGGCGAGCAGCATGGCAAGCGCCGCAGTGGCCGCGGCGAGCGCGGTCAGCTTACGTGTCTTGTTCATTGTTATTTCCTCCTCTATATGGTTCCGACCGTCATGCGAAGTGGCATGCAACCTGATGGCCGCTCGGTCGGGAAGTATCATACGGGCGCAGTGCCGGGCGTTCGCCGCGGCAGCGGGCCTGTTGTTCGGCGCTCAGCTTGGGCATGAGCGGACAGCGGCCCATGAACGGGCAGCCTTCGAACGTCTCGGTGGGGCTGGGCACCTCACCCTGCAATACGATGCGCTTGCGGGTGCGTTCCGCCTTCGGGTCCGGCACCGGCACGGCGCTGATGAGCGCCTGGGTGTACGGGTGCAGCGGGTGCTCGAACACGTCTTCGGTGTCGCCGGATTCCACGATGCGGCCCAGGTACATCACCGCCACGCGGCTGGAGATGTGGCGCACCACCGACAGGTTGTGGGCCACGAACAGGTAGGCCACGCCCAGCTTGTTCTGCAGGTCCTCAAGCAGGTTGATCACGCCGGCCTGGATGGACACGTCCAGTGCGGAGACCGGTTCGTCGAGCAGCACGAGCTTCGGGTTGACCGAGAGCGCACGCGCGATGGCGATACGCTGGCGCTGACCTCCGGAGAACTGCGTGGGGAAGCGGTCCACCTGGTCGGGATTCAGCTCCACCAAGCGCATGAGTTCGCCGATGCGTTCGCGAATCTGCTCCTTGGAGTAGTGCTGGACCTTCATCGGCTCGGCCAGGATGTCGTAGATCGGCAGGCGCGGGTCGAGCGAACTCATCGGGTCCTGGAAGACGTACTGCACGGACGAACGCAGCTCGCGGCGCTTCTCGCGCGAAATCTTGTGTTCGAGCTTGGTGCCGAACATCTCGATCTCGCCGTCCTGCGGCTGCTTGAACTCCATGATCTCCATGAGCGTGGTGGACTTGCCCGAGCCGGACTCGCCCACGAGCGCCACGGTCTCGCCTTCGCGCACGTCCAGCGTCACGTCGTCCACGGCCTTGACCTCGCCGATTTTGCGGCGCAGGAATCCGCCTGAAGTCAGTGGGAAGGTCTTGCGCATGTGTTTGACGTCGAGCACCATCTTGCGTTCGTCGCGCGGGATGCCGGCAAACTTCGACTCGGCGGCCTCGGCCACCGTGTACACGTCGTGGAAGGTCAGGCCCTTGCTCACGATTTCCTTGGTGCGATGGCAGGCCACGAACTGGCCCGGGCGGCCCGGCACCGGCTCCATGGGTGGCTCGGTGGTGCGGCAGATGTCGGTGGCCAACGGGCAGCGCGGCGCGAATGGGCAGCCCTTGGGCATGTTGACCAGGTTCATCGGAGAGCCCGGAATCGGCACCAGACGACTGTTGCGTTCGCGGTCGGAGCGCGGCACGGCACCCAGCAGGCCCATAGTGTACGGCATGGCCGGGTGGTCGAAGATGGAGTCAACGTCCGCCTTCTCGACCGGGCGACCGGCGTACATGACGACGATGTCGTCGGCCACGCCGGCGATCACGCCCAGATCGTGGGTGATGAAGATGACGGCCGCGCCGGTCTCGCGCTGGGCCTTACGCAGCACTTCGAGCACCTGGGCCTGAATCGTCACGTCCAGTGCGGTGGTCGGCTCGTCGGCGATGATCACGTCCGGGTCGTTGGCGATGGCCATGGCGATCATCACACGCTGGCGCATACCGCCGGAGAACTCGTGTGGGAAGGACTTGAGGCGGCCCTCCGGGTCCGGGATGCCAACCAGATCCATAAGCTCGATGGAACGGTCGTGGATCTGCTGCTCGGTCATCTTAGGATTGTGGGTGACCAGCGCTTCCTTGATCTGGTCGCCGATGGAGAACACCGGGGTCAGGGCGGAAAGCGGGTCCTGGAAGACCATGGCGATGCCCTTGCCACGAATCTCGCTCATCTCAAGATCGGACTTGTTGAGCAGTTCCTCGCCATGGTAGGTGATGGAGCCCTTGACACTGGCATTCTTGTCCAGCAGGCCCATGATGGCCATGGAGGTCACGGACTTGCCGGAGCCTGACTCGCCCACGATGCCGAGGGTCTTGCCGGGGTACAGGTCGAAGTTCATGCCGCGCACCGCGTGCACGGTGCCGGCTTCGGAAGCGAAGCTGACGGTGAGGTCGCGTACTGAAATCACCGGTTCGGATGCCACGTTGTGCGCTCCTATGTTGTTGGCGTTGGTGGTTGTGTTCTCGTTGTCGCTCATGATGTTCGCCTCGTTTCTCACTCGGCCTTACCGCCGGAGCGGGAGTACGGGTCGATGGCGTCACGCAGTCCGTCGCCGATCAGCTGCACGGAGAAGGTCAGGACGATCAGCACCACGGACGGGAAGATCAGCACCCATGGCGAGGTCTGCACCACGGACTGGCCGGCGTTGAGCAGCGTACCGAGCGAGGTGTCGGGCGCCTTGATGCCCAGGCCCAGGAAGCTCAGCGAGGTTTCGCTGTTGACCGCGCCGATCACGCCGAGCACGGTGTTGATGACCAGCACCGAGCCCAGGTTCGGCACCAGATGACGCACGATGATGGTGAAGGACGGCACACCCATGAACTTGGCCGCGCGGATGTATTCGCGATCACGCAAGCTCAGGGTCAGGGTACGCAGCGTACGCGCATAGCCAATCCAGCCGAACGCGGTCAGGCCGATGGCCAGCCACAGCCAGTCGCTGCCGCCCGTTGCCATGCCGACGATCAGGGCGATGAGCAGGAAGGATGGCACAACGAGTAGCATATCGAGCATCCACATGCCGACCTTCTCGAACCAGCCCTCGAAGAACGCCACGGCCGTACCTACCAGCGCGGCGATGATCGTGGTGCCGATGGAGCTGAAGATACCGATGGTCAGCGAACGGCCGAGGCCCCGGATGATCATCGCGTACATATCCGAGCCACCGACCGTGGTACCCAGCAGGTGCTGAGCGGACGGCGGCGAGGCGAGGGCGGCGAAATCGGGCTCGTCGTAGCTCCACTGGGAGAATTTCGAGCCGAAAATCGCCAAAAGAATCAGCAGAATCAGCACCACCAGACCCACCACGGCCGAGGGGCGGCGCATGAATCGGCGCACATACAGCTGCATGCGGCCGGTGCGGTGGAAGTCGTCGGCGCTGGAAGCCTCCTGGGCATTCCTGGCGTCGGCGGACTGCGGTTCGCTGCCCTGCGGATCGGTGAGTTCCATATCCTGGGCGGCGGCGTCGGAGACCATGTTCTCGTTGTCGTTCATCATGTTTGATCGTCCTTTGCGCGAGGCTCAGCTCAGTCGGATGCGCGGGTCAAGCCAGGCGGAGAAGATATCCGCCAGCAGCGCGCCGGTCAGCGTGCACACGCCACCGAACGCGGCCACGGCCACGGCACCGTTGATGTCGTTGTTGGCGATGGTCTGGGTGAAGTACATGCCCAGGCCGTTGATGGCGAACACGTTTTCGGTGATCACCGCGCCGGTGAACACACCGGCGATGGAGAAGGCCACGTCCACGGCGGTCGGGATCAGGGAGGTGCGCAGCGCGTGGCGACGGATGGCCACGTTGAGCGGCAGGCCCTTGGCGCGGGCCGTGCGCACATAGTCGGCGTTCATCGTGTCGAGCAGATACGTGCGCTGGGTGAGGTGGTAACCCACCATGCCCGGAATCGTCATCACGATGGTGGGCAGAATCAGGTGCTGAAGGTAGTCCAGCACCCACAGCACCGGATTATCGCCTTGATAGGAGTGCAAACCGGTCACGTAGAACACGCGGCTACCCACGATGTTGTTGAAGTTGATGGCCAGCAGCACCACCATCAGGCCCATGACGGCGGCCGGAACCACCAGGAAGAACGTGGCGGTGGAGTTGAGCACGCGATCCTGCCACTTGTACTGGCGGATGGCCGTGTACACGCCGATGCTCACGCCGAAGATGATGGAGAGCACGGTGGCAAGCGTCACGAGCTGCAGCGAGGCGGAGATACGGCTGGCGATGGCCGGGCCCACCGGCGACTGGTCGGGGCTCAGGCCCCAGTTCCACTGGGTGAGGATGCCCTTGAGCCAGCGGAAATAGCGGATGACGACCGGCGTCTGGTCGTTGATGTTGGCCAGATCGAGCGACCGGTTGATCGACGCGATCGGCGGATGCGGATGCCGCGACATGTAGTTCGAACGCGGATCCATGAATGCGCTGGCCAGGAAATACGTCATCGATACTGCCACGAACAGCATGATCACGTAGTTCACAATGCGCTTGATGATGTACTTGAACACCCAACCACCTCCCAAATAACTGGAAAAGTGATACCCCCCCCCGCTCAAAACCCCAAATCGAGTTCAATATATGGACTATGGGTATTGACTTTTTTGGCCTTCTCATGTACGGAAAACTGCGGAAACGCTTACTGGATATTGGTCAAACGCTGGGTAAACATCCGTTTGTTAATTTTGTATTTCCTGAGCCTTTGCTGGACATGCCTTATACTTCCGTGTCAGCAGTCCGCCGACTCGGATGGTGACAGTCCCCGCCGCCGGCAACGTAATACCCATCAACATCATCAGACAGGGGCATCATGACGACAGACGCCAGCGCACGGGCCATCAAACCCGAACTTCTGCGTACGTACACCGAAGACTTCAACAAGGACCGCGCCAACCTGATCGCGGCGGACGCGGCGGTTTCGGCCGGCGTACTCAAGGCGGCCACCGACTATCGCGGCGTACGTGCGCTGCCGCGCGACTTCTCCATCGAACTCAAGCAGGGCTCGATCACCAATCAGGAGCGTTCCGGCCGCTGCTGGATGTTCGCCTCCCTGAACACGCTGCGTTACGAACTCATGCATCGCTGGAATCTTGAGGATTTCGAGTTCTCCGAAACCTACCTGTTCTTCTGGGATGCGATGGAGAAGTCGAACACCTACCTGGAGAACGTGCTGCGCACGCTCGACGAAGCGACCGATTCGCGCCTGTTCGAGGCCATCAACTGGGGCCCGTCCGACGACGGCGGCTGGTGGCAAATGTTCGCCGCGCTGGTGAACAAGTACGGTCTGGTGCCCAAGAGCGCCTACCCGGAGTCCGAGAACTCCCGTAATTCCGATGATTTCAAGCAGTACCTCAACTCCAAGCTGCGCGAGTTCGCGGCCGAGCTGCGCCGCCGTTCAGCTGCGGGCGCTGGCGAGGACGAGCTGCGCGCGCTGAAGGACGAGTACATGGGCACCGTGTACCGCATCTGCGCCGTGTCGCTTGGCGAGCCGCCGGAGAAGTTCGACTTCTTCGCGCGCACCAAGGATGATGATGAGGATAAGAAGGGCGAGGCTTGCAAGTGCAAGGCCGAGGTCGACGCAGACGGCAAGACCGAATCCTGCAAGTGCGGCGACTCCTGCAAATGCGAGGGCAAATCCGACGCCAAGGCCTGCAAGTGCGATAAGGACAAGTCCGACAAGCCGAAAACCGGTAAGGATGAGCGCCCGCAGATTCGCGAGATCGGCATCACCCCGCTTGAGTTCTACAAGAAGTACGTGCCGGTGGACGTCAACGATTTCGCGACGCTGGCCAACGCCCCACTCAAGAACCGCCCGTTCAACCGGCGCTACCGCATCCGCTTCAGCGCGAACGTGGTCGAGGCTGGCGATATGGAGTTCGTCAACGTGCCGCTGGACGTGTTCAAGAAGGCCGCGCTTGACCAGCTCACCGCCGGCCACCCGATCTGGTTCGCCTGCGACTGCACGCAGTTCGCGCTGCGCAAGGACGGTTTCTTCGACCAGTCCGTGGTGCGCGTCGACCAGCTGTTCGGCACTGAATTCACCGGCGACAAGGCCCACGGCCTCGAATACGGCGACAGCCCGAGCAACCACGCCATGACCTTCACCGGCGTGAACCTCGGCGAGGACGGCAAGCCGAACCGCTGGAAGGTGGAGAACAGCTGGGGCAAGGACGCCGGCAAGGACGGCTACTACGTCATGTCCGACGCCTGGTTCGACCGCTACGTCACCGAGCTCATCATCCGCAAGGAATACCTCGACGACGCCACCCGCGCCCTGCTCACCGCCGAACCGGTCGAGCTCGACCCCTGGCAGCCTCTCACCCGCCGCTGCCGCTGACGTTCCGCTGGCGGGAGCATATATTTCGAATGCCCCTTCTCTCTGTTCAGAGAGGAGGGGCATTCACGTTTATTTACTGAGCTTTGGCGCCTCGTGCTTGGTGTAGCGGACCACGGCATCGGGAAATCCGGCGTGGATGTAGTCGGACAGCATCCGCAATAGTCGCTCGTCAAAGGTGTTCTGTTCATCGCTGCTGGCGTCGACCAGGATGAAATCCCATGAGTATTCGATGTCGCCGTCGTTGATGATGAGACCGCGGCCAGTGATCTTTGCGGCCAGCAACGCGGCAATCTGTATGGTGCCTCGCTTGACCAAGGCCGATTCCGCTTGAGTCAGGTTGCCCGGAAATGTGACGGTATACATGGTCTTCCCTTCGTTCAATGAACGCAACAGTTCCTCACCATAGGTAGAAGAAAACTCCGCCACAATTCGGGTCTCATCACGCAACCAGCAGTCAAAAAAAGAAACCCGGCGGAGGGGACCGCCGGGTGAGAGAGAAGAGAGAAGAAGGGTTCAGTTATGGGGTTCGGAAGAACCTCGCCACCGGTATGAACTTCATTCCGTTGACATGTTCTATATAACCGTCTCATTCTTGGGGATTCGATGTGCTTGTCTGGGAAAAGTCTTGGCAAACTGTGACGGGTTTGTAACGCTGCCCGACAACCGGCACAACTATGTCGGGTCTTACGCTCTGGGCATTCTCGTGTCCAAAGCCGAATGACACTATGAGCACAGGGGATACCCCGCATCAAGAGCATGGACGCACAATGTGCCGGTCCTAATCGCACATAATGAAACGGGCCGCACCCCATCGCCACGCAATGCGGCGAAAGGAATGCGGCCCGTCAGCTATGGACTAACGACGTCGAATCACTCGGCGGCGAGCTTGGCCTTCTCGGCGGCCAGACGCTCGGCCTCGGCGGCGCGGCGAGCAGCCAGTGCCTTGTCGAAGCGAGCCAGCTCCTCTTCCACGGCCTCGGTCGGGATCTTGGCGAAGATCGGCGTGGGCTTGGGCACCACGGCACCGACCTCGATCGCCTCGCTCTTCCACGGGTGCACGTTCACACCGAGCTCGTAGTCGCCGGTGATGATCGGGTACGTGAAGCCGGGCTTGTCGAGATCCTCGACTTCCTTGAGCTCGGGCAGCGGCGAGAATGTACCGGTGCCGCCGAGCGCCTCCCACACTTTCTGTGCGGAATGCGGCAGGAACGGTGCGAGCAGATGGTTCGCGTCGGCCACAGCCTGGGCGGCCACGTGCAGCACGGTGCCGAGACGAGCCTGGTCGTCCTTAATCTTCCACGGTTCGGTGGCAGAAATGTACTTGTTGATGTCGCCGACCACGCGCATCGCCTCGGATAGGGCGTGCTTCTGGTGGTGGGTTTCGATGGAGGAGCCGACCACGTCGAACGCGGCGGAAGTCTCTTCCAGAAGGCCACGGTCTTCGTTGGTCATCGAATCCTCGTCCAGCGGTGGAATCTCGCCGAAGTTCTTGTTGATGAGGTTGGCCACGCGGTTGACCAGGTTGCCCCAGGAGGAGGCGAGCTCCTCGTTGTTGTGGCGCACGAACTCGGCCCAGGTGAAGTCGGAATCAGAGGATTCGGGGCCGGCCACGGAAATGTAGTAGCGCACGGCGTCCACGGGGTAGCGGGCGAGGATGTCCTTGACGTAGATCACGATGCCGCGGGAGGAGCTGAACTTCTTGCCTTCCATGGTCATGAACTCGCTGGCCACCACCTGCTCAGGCAGGTTGAGCGGACCCATCGGGCCGGTTTCGCCGCCCTTGGAGCCCTTGCCGTTGTATGCGAGCATTTCGGACGGCCAGATCTGGGAGTGGAAGGTGATGTTGTCCTTGCCCATGAAGTAGTAGGCCGGGCACTTCGGGTCGTTCCACCATTCGCGCCACTTCTCCGGATCGCCCTGGCGGCGGGCCCATTCGATGGAGGCCGACAGGTAGCCGATCACGGCGTCGAACCACACGTACAGCTTCTTGTTCGGGTTGTCGATCCAACCCTTGACCGGCACCGGAATGCCCCAGTCGATATCGCGGGTGATGGCGCGCGGCTTGACTTCCTTGAACAGGCCAAGCGAGAAATTGATGACGTTGGTACGCCAGCCCTTGCGGGTCTCCAGCCAAGCCTTGTTGGCTTCGGCGAGCGCCGGCAGATCGAGGAAGTAGTGTTCGGTCTGCTCAAAGCGCGGGGTTTCGCCGTTGATCTTGGAAACCGGGTTGATGAGCTCGTCCGGGTCGAGCTCGTTGCCGCAGGCGTCGCACTGGTCGCCGCGCGCGCCTTCGGCATGGCAGATCGGGCACTCGCCCTCGATGTAGCGGTCGGGCAGGGTACGGCCGGTGGAGGGGCTGATGGCCACCTGCTGGGTGCCCTTGTAGATGTAGCCGTTCTCCAAGCACTGCTTGAACATCTCCTGCACCACGTGCTCGTGATTGCCGGTGGTGGTGCGGGTGAACAGGTCGTAGCTCAGACCGAGGTCGCACAGGTCCTTGGCGATCACACGGTTGTAGCGGTTGGCCAGCTCCTGGGCCGTGAGACCTTCCTTCTCCGCCTCAACGAGAATCGGGGTACCGTGCTCATCGGTGCCGGAGACCATGAGCACATCATTGCCTTTCATGCGCTCGTAACGCGCGTAAACGTCGGAGGGCACACCAAATCCTGCGACATGACCAATATGACGGGGGCCGTTAGCATACGGCCAAGCAACATTCACCAAAACATGACTCATAATGTTTGATTATCCGGCGCGGCGGGGACACGCCGGGCACACGCATAAGCAACGCGCGGAAAGCCCATCGAAATGCCGATGCACAGCACAAAGAGCAGCCTAAACATGTGGATTACCAACCATTGCGCAGCCCCTCAACAAACCGCCCACAGCATTGTCCACAATCTCGGCGCGGCAGTCGGAATTATCCACTTATCCACCGTTTTCGCCTATCCGGTAGCGCCCGAGCGCAAACTATGCGTATGGTCGGGCACATGAATGCACCAAATCGCTCGATGACGAGCACCATAGCCAACGCCGGCACCGCTCGGCACACCACCGTCAGCCCATCAGTGCCGCCCGTGCTGTTCACCAAAGATCTGCCCGGACCGCTCAGCTTAAGCCGGCTAGAAACATTCGGCACCATACGAAAGTTCGACGAATCCGCTGGCTACTGGAACGAACACGCCAGCACACTATATGGCCGCGCGATGATTGTCTCCACGGTCGCCCCGTTCGGAACCGTGGCGTGCGCGCTGACTGCCGCCTGGGTATGGCTTGGCGGTCCGGATTTTCCGAGAACCATTGACGTGATTTCCACTTCGCATTTTCGTTCGACTTCCGCAGGCCGCCGCATCCGCGTATTCAGGCGGGTCACGTCGCCAGAGCACATTATTCGACTGGGCAATCTTCCTGTCACCACACCGCAGCGTACAGCCTGTGACCTGGTGATGGGCATGGACGATGCGCCGAACCCGTCCGCCATCAATACGTTGGTATGCCGCTTGATGACCGCATACAGTTTCCGTGCCAGCGAATGCCTGCAAATCATCAAAGAGCACCGGCATCATAAGCATGCCGGTCGCGCACGGATATTTTTCGAATCATTGCAACGGGAGTCCGAACCGGCCTTAGGGCAATGCGCATAACCGGCCGCCACGCTTCCCGGCGACTTGACCGTCTGCATCAAGCGCAGCGGCTACCGCGCGCTTCTGATATTCAATCGCATAGCCCACACGCGAGCGCTGCTGTCAATCATGATGCCCCACCATCGCCGCCAATCGCATTGACCCCATCCGTAGCCTGTTCGCCGGATACGCCAATCGAAGTGCTGTGGCATATCGCCCAGCATGCGCCCGAACTCAGGCGCTGGCTTATTGCCAATCCTCGGGCGGATGCGGCATTGTTGGAATTCATCTCGCAGGCGGGCGGACCAGGAGTGAAGCGGGCGCTGGCGGTTCTACTGGAATCGATGGAGGAGGAATAATGCTGCCGCAAGTCTCATTCCCCCGGCAAATTACCGCGGAATCTCAATCATTACAGATGCCATCAATTATCCACGTCAATCGCAAGCGCCAACCAACGGCATCATGTAAATACGCGGATCCTACCCCTTAATCTCCAACACCGCCGCATACACTTGCTTGCGATTGGCCAGCGAACCATCGGCCAACGGATGCTCCTGCACCACCTGCGCGATGGCGTCCTTGATACGCAGGCCATCCTCCAACGCACGGTCGATAGCCAGCACGGCCATATCTTCCACGCTCAACGTGCTGGGCGCGGCGGCCTCGGCCTCTTCACTGGAAGCGCCGCCGATGACCAATACCATCTCGCCGCGCGGCGGATCGTCAATCACACTCTGGCGAATCTCTCCGATTGGACCTCGCCGGATTTGCTCATAATCCTTGGTGAGCTCCCGACACAGCGCCATCGGACGGTTCGGGCCGAATGCGTCAAGCAGATCATCCATCGAATCGGCGATGCGGTGAGGCGTCTCGTAAAACACAATGGTGCGGCGTTCACCCAACAGTGTGCGTAGGTATTGCACTCGTTCGGCATGCTTGCGCGGCAGGAATCCCTCGTAGCAGAAGCGATCGGTGGGCAGGCCGGAAAGGGCAAGCGCGTCAAGCACGGCAGAGGGGCCAGGCGCGCAGGTGACGGGCAGGCCGCGTTCAATGGCGCGGCGCACAATGGCCAGGCCTGGATCGTTGATGGTGGGCATGCCGGCGTCGGAAACGACGAGCACGGTCGCACCGGTTTCGACCTGATCAAGCAAACCGTCGGCCTTGTCTCGCTCGTTGTGGTCATGGTAGGCGACGACTCGGCCGTTCACATAGACGCCGAGGCGGCGAGCCAGGTCGAACAAGCGGCGGGTGTCTTCTGCGGCTACGATGTCGGCACGTTCCAAAAAAGCCACCAGACGAGCAGAAGCGTCGCCGACGTTGCCGATTGGGGTCGCAGCGAGTACCACAGTGCCAGCAGGAATAGTCACAGCCGACTCGCGAGTTTGGGAAGCGGCAGGTTCGCCGGCATCAATCCCATCGTTCCCATCGTTGCGTTCAGACACTTGTGCGACGCTCTGTTCAGCGTCACGCTGTTCATTCAACTCATCTGCGCTTGTCATACTCCCAGTATTGCCCAAGCCAAAGAGCAATCTGCTGTGGGATCAGGAGCATTCTGCACTTCGCGGGGTTGATTTCACATGTTCCGGAGATCTACTTCCGTTTCGAGGGGCTCCCCAAACGTCAAAACGTGAGTAGGAACGGCCTGCTATCAATGATATTTCGCCGTTTTGGAGACATGTCTACTTAACGACCAGCCCCTTGAAACGGAGGTAGACCTCCAGCAAACACCAAATCAGCCCCTCGAAGTGCAGAATGACCCTTCACCAACGAGTTTTCTCTGCGCTTTGCATTTTTGAGGTCTACTTTCAAAATGAAAAGACCCTCTGCGGTGGAATGAATGCAGAGGGTCTCGTGGAGCTGACGGTAGTCGAAACCGCGACCTCTTCGATGCGAACGAAGCGCTCTACCAACTGAGCTACAGCCCCTTGGATGTTACTTTGCTCCGCAAAGCAACTCGCACAAATATAATACGGGGTGCAGTCAAACGCAATTCGGGCAAGGTGTCGGCAGACAGACTATTTTCCCAAAAATCTGGAAGAACGCACACTGAGCACACAGCAGTGCACATTTTCCAGACAAGAGCCGAAATAGTCTGAAAAACGTATGCCAGCTGGCTGGTCGAATCAATCAAGCCAATCCAGCCGCAACTGCACTATGCCTATGCCCCCAGCACGTGCAACACCTTCTTCTCGTTATAGAACGCGAACACAATGCCGCCCAATCCACACAGCACAGCCGCGCACACGGCGGCGATACGGTAGCCCGCGCCGGATGCCATGCCGATGGTGGACACTCCGGTGAACAGCAACATGGCCACGGACTGCCCCATTTTCATGGCAAAAGTACGAGCCGCGTAGAACATGCCCTGACGATCTTGGCCCGTGGTCTTGGAACTGGCATCGGCGATATTCGCCACGATGGCCTGCGGCAGGATGCCGAATGCAGCCATCGGAATCGCACCCACCACTGAAAGCGTCAGCCCCTGGGCCATGGCCGGCATGAAGGCGAGTACACCGGAGCCGAGTGCACCGGCAAAGGCGAACGCGCAGGTGAAAATCACAAAAGCGATAAGCAACAAGCGCTTTTTGCCCACACGGTTAGCCAGGATATTGACCGGCAGATAGAACAGCACCGAGACGCCGGTCATGAGTACAAAGTAGATGGTCGTGGTGGTTTCCGGCAGTTTCAGCAGACTGGTCACGAAGAACGGCAGGCCGGTCTGGAACGTGGTGATGGCCACCCAGTAGACCACGTCGGAGCATACGAACTTGCGGAATTCACCGTCGGAAAAGGTCTGCTTCAGGGATTCAATGGTCGATTCGGAGGTGGGCTGCGAGTTGACGTAGTCCTTCTCGCGAATGGCCAGCGGCGGCACAAGCATGCAGGCGAACGCCACGGCAGCCATGATGGTAAAGGTCACGCGGATGGCGGTGATGCGCCCCATCATCGGCACGAATGCGCCCCAAATCACCGGCGCCACATAGGCGATGGCGGTGCCGGCCACCCAGGTGAAGGAGATAGCGGTGGAGATGGTCAACTGCTGCTTGGAATCGTGACCGAGCTCGGCGATGAGCGCGTTGTACGGCGTGCAGTAGAACGTGAGGGCAATGTAGTAGCCGATAACAGTGACGAACAGGAATGCCGCGTTGACCCAACTGGTGCCGTTGATCGGACTCCAGAACACGAGTACGGTGACCACGGCAAGCGGCAAGGCTGCGAACTTGAGGAACGGCATACGACGACCACTCTTGGCATCGCATCGGTCGGACAAGGAAGCCACGGCCGGATCCACAAAGGCATCAAAGAAACGGGCAAAGGCGGTAATGCCACCCACTACGGTCATGATACCCAGCACCACAAGTCCCTGCGGTACGAACACGGTCTGGCCTTGGGAAATGGTTTCCTGATCGGGCTGATAAAAGTAGACTAGCCAGTTAGAGATGATGCCGGAGAGCAGGGCCCAGCCAAACTGGCCGACTGCGAAAGTCCACACCTTGGCAATGGGCAGGTCTTTGATGGATGATTTCAGCGAACCGGCTGCCGCCGCTGCACTTACTGATGCAGCCCCGCTCATTCCCATACCTCCGAATCAACATTGACACAGTGTCAAAATAAGTATACACCGCATATCAATCGTATACAGATACGATTTGGCCCTTGCCGGAGCAAGAAAGCTCTGACAAGGGCCAAGTTCGTTATGTGGCAGGTTCAGCCGTTAGGCCAGCTGAACCATTACCGCGGCAATCAGCGCAGGTGACGGCCACGGGCCTCACGGCGACGCTCGCCAATCAGCTTGATCGAAGCACCCGCTGCGGCAAGCAGCAGGGCCGCGACGGCAGCCACGTTGGAGATCGCACCGGTGTCGGGCAGGCCAGCCGGCTTGTTCGAAGCGCCAGGCTTACTCGAGGCACCAGGCTGAGTCGGCTTAGGCTGTTCCACAGGCTTAGCGGTCACAGTAATCGTGCGCTTGGCCGTGGCAGTGTTGCCAGACTCATCCGACACCGTGTAGGTCAGCGTGTACTTACCCACCTTGTTGGTGTCGACCTTGCCCTTAACCTTGACCTGACCAGTCACATTGCCATCGACATTGTCGACGGCCTTAACACCGGCAAGCGGGTCGAACTCAGTGCCGACCGTGATGGACTTGTCGTCCACACCGGAGAACGTCGGAGCCTCGGTATCGGTCACCACAGTGACCGTGATCTTGACGTTCTTCAGGTTGTCCGGAACACCGTCAACCACACCGTTCAGCTCGACGACCTGGCCTTCAGTGGCGGCAGCCCAATCAGTGGTGTCGTTCCAAGTGACCTTGGCGGCATCCTGCGAGCCATCGTCGTACACTACGGTGACGGTCGCAGGCAACTTCGGCGCACGGCCAAGCGCTGCCAAGACGTCCTGCGGCTTCACCACCGACTCCGCGGTACGCGGCACGGTGATGGTCACGGTTGCGGTCTCAGCCTTGTCGGCAGGATCGGAAGCCAGCGGCACAGTGGTGGCCTTGATGGTTGCCTTACCGCCCTTGAGAGCGGTTACGGTGCCATCCTCGGCAACGGACGCCACGGAAGCATCGCTGGAGGACCACGTCACGGACCTGTTGGTCGCGTCCGCAGGCGTCACAGTCGCAGAAAGTGCGAGCGTGCTGCCCTTGGTCAGCGTGACCTTGCCGTCCTTGATGCCGTCACCGGAGAGGGTGACGCCAGTGGCCGGAACCGGCTTCTTCGTCCAGTGCGCGTACAGTGTCACAGCAAGCGTATCGCCAGTGGGCTTGTACGGGAAGCTGACCGACTTGCCGCCCTTGGCGGCGTCGAACCAGCCGACGAACACGTAGCCCGCACGGGCCGGGTTCTTGGGCTCGGCGAACGCCTTGCCCTCGCGCACCGAAGTGGTAGCGGCAACACCGGCGGCCAGCTTGCCGCCGTTCGCGTCAAGCGTCACCGTGTACTTCTTGGCCTTCTTGACGTTCACGTGAGCCGTGACAGTGAATGCGCCGACCTCGGTGATACCGGAGACGTCGAAGCTGGTGTCGCCCACGCCGTCGGCCCACTGATCATCGCCGAACTCGTCCCACTTCACCGGAGACTGCACCTTGCGGCCGTCCTTATACGTGATGGTGACGGTTTCGGGCAGCTGCGGCTTGTCGCCTTCCAGCGTGTTCACCGTAACGTCCTCAGGCTGGTTCGGCACGGCATCGGGCGCAACCACTTCAATGGCGGCCTTGGCTTTGACCGCAGTTCCAGAAACAGTTCCGGAGAGCGCAATCTTGGCACCGACCTTAGCCAGAGCCTCGTCGGTCAACGGGGTCAGATCCCAGTCAACCGAAGCGAGCTTGGTGGAACCGTCGGAGTACTTCGCGGTGACCTGCTGCGGCAGAGCAGCGGCAGCATCCTTAGCGGACGTGCCAGCCGCAATCTGCTTGGTAACAGGCACGAAGCCTTCCAGCGTGCCGGCCGCGGTGTCAGCCACGGTCAGGTAGAAGTGAGCCTTCTTGCTGATGCCCTTGATGGTACCGGTGATGTCGTAGTTACCGGGCTTGTTGAAGTCCACACCGGACGTATCCCAGGTAACCGTACCATCCTGATCCTCATCAACCGTCTCGCCGACCTTGGCGGCCTTGGCGGACAGTGAAGCAGCCCCACCATAAACGCCGAGAACAGTGCCGTCAGACATGTAGACAGCCACGCGCTTCGGCAACTCGAAGGTCGTATCACCCGGAGTGATGGTCTGCGTCTGGAAGTCAACCACGCTGACCACAGGCTTGTCCTGCTTGGCAATCACCTTGACCTTGACGCTGACCTTGGCGTTGTTGTTGGACGGCACAGTGCCGCTGACCTCGAACTCGCCGGGCTTGGCGTACTTCGCGGGCGGGATCTTGTCCCAGTTGACCGCTGCATTCAGCACCTGACCGCTGCTGGTATGCACCGGCAGAGTAGAGAACAGCATCGGCTCGATGCCGACCTCGGTCACCAGACCGTCCAGCGCGGAGGTCATGACATCGTTCACCTTGGTGACGTTCACGCGGACGCTAACCGTCATCAGGTCGGTGGAGCTAGATGCACCAGACAGATAGGCCTGTCCATTCACCGTGAACGTGGCACCTTCCTTGGCGTAATCGCTCGGAGGAATGTTGTCCCAACGAATGGAGACCTGGTGAGTGCCGCCGTCGTTGGTAGCCACGTTTACCGTGTACGGCAAAATCGGCTGACGACCAGCAACGGTGTTGTAGTTCGGGAGCTTCACGGTCTTGACGCCAGACACCTTGACGGTGGCCTTAGCCTTGACCTTGCTGCCCTGAATGGTGCCCTCAACAGTGAATTCGCTGCCATCCTTGGCGTACTTGGCAGGATCGATGCCGTCCCAAGTCACCGGCAGGGTGGGCTTGACCTCATCGTTCGCAGCCGCGCCGGTTACGGCGTTTGCCACGGACTTGAAGAAGCCACCGACACGAGCAGCGAGACTCTTCGGGTAATCAACACTGACATAGCTAGGCAGAGATGGCGCAACGCCCGGAACGGTCCAGCTGTCCACTGCGTCGGCAGAAGCGATATCGCTCACCACGCGCACCTTGTAGGACACAGGGATGTTCTTTTCGCCGTTGTAGCTTGCGCCAGCCTTACCGTTCACGGTGAAAGTACCGGCCTTGGCATACTGCGACGGATCGATGTCGTCCCACTGGGTAGACAGGTAGTACTTGCTGCCGTCGGACAGCTTGCCGTACACACTTGGCGTGTTCGGCGCAGTGCCCGCGATGGTGATGACGTCGTCAATCGGCTCGGTCGACTTGACGGCGAGCACGGAAACGGTCGCCTGAGTCGGTAGGTTGTTTGCGCCGGTGGCCTTGCCGTTCACCGTGAACTTCGCACCATCCTGCTTGAGCTGAGACTTGTCGTAGGAGCCCCAAGTCACCGGCAGAGACACGGCGGAACCGTCCTCGGTCACAGCAACGAAGGAAGTCGGCAGCTCAAGATCACCGGAGCCGATGACGTACTGGATCTTGTACGAACCGCTCTGGCGGTACCAGGAGTAGACCTTGCCGACCACCACATGGGTGTACAGCTTGATGCTCTTGCCGATGAACGTACCCTCGACATTGAACTCACCGGCCTTCGCGTACTGCGACGGATCGATATTGGCCCACGTGATGGTGCTGTCGTACGGCGTCTGGTAGGTGTCGCCGTTAGTGAGCTTCACCGTCAGATACGAGTTGCTCATATACTGCGGAGCCACACCCACCACAGTGGTGACGTTCTGCACCACCGGGTCAGCGGCATCGTAGACATTGACATGCGCCACCAGCGGAATGTCAGAACCCTGAATGTAGCCCTTGACATCGAAGCTGCCGGTCTTGGCATAGGATGCCGGATCCGGAGTCTCCCACTGGGCATTCACGCTCTTGCGAGTGCCGTTCCACAGCGTGGTCGTGACCTGGTAAGGCAGTTCCGGCTTGAACTCACGCAGCGTGGAAACCGAGACTTCCTGGCTCTTCTGGCTGTCGTACACGGAAACGGTGACCTTCACACCGCGGCCAAGCTCGGAAATCGTGCCTTCCACGGAGAAAGTGCCCGGGTTAGCGTACTGGCTCGGGTCAACGGCCTTCCAATTGATGGAGAACGACCACTGGCTGTTGTCACTCAACGTTGCATACGCAGAGCTCGGCAGATCGGGAGCCACACCAGTCACCGTGGTGACCGGGGCCGGCTGCGCGATACTTTTAATGGCCAGCACCACTACATGCACGGTGATGGTGAGATCGGTGCCCTTAATCTTGCCGTTGACATCGAACTCGCCAGGCTTGGCATAGGATTCAGAATCAAATGCCTTCGAATCCCATTCGGCATCGTAGTTGTAGCTGGTCGTGCCATCGGTCAGCTCGATGCCGGGGCTGCGGAAGCCGCCGCCGACGTAGGTCTTCAACGTGTACTTCGTGGTCTTCAGACCAGCAACGGTCACATGGGCCACTGCCTTCAAATCGGTGCCCGCAACCGTACCAATGACATCGAACTTACCGGTCTGATTCCACTTGGAATCAGCAACGGTCTCCCACGTCACGTTAACGCCATCGGTACGACCATCTGCGAACGTGGCCGAAATAGAGCTGGGTAGGTTCGCCTGTCGGCCAACCAATGTAGACACGGTGCTTTCATTAAGCTTCGTAATCGGCACCACGCGCACGGTGGCAACGGAGAAGATATCTCCAGCGTTCTGCACCGTACCCTTGACGGTGAATTCTCCGGCGTTCTGGTACTGGGCATCAGTGAAAGATTCCCAAGTAACGGGTTCATACACCGAAGAGCCATCGCTCAGGTAGGCGTACACCGAGCTTGGCAATTCCGGCTTCACGCCCGGCACCGTGTAAACGGTCGGGCTTTCCACGGAACGAATCGGCAGCACCTGTACGGTGGCCTTTACCTTGACGCTCGTCGGCTGATAGTTGCCGTCCACCACAGAGCCAGACACTTCGAACGTGCCGGCCTTGGCGTACTGGCTCGGATCAACCGAATCCCACGTAACCTGGTAGTCCTTCACCGTGCCGTCATCGAGCGAAGCACGCACCTGATACGGCAGTGACGGCTGGGATCCGACCGCAGTGGTGACGAAGACGCTTTCAAACGCCTTGAATCCCTGCACGGTAACAGTGGCGGCAGCCTTCTTGCTGGCACCGTCTACCGAGCCTTCCACGGTGAACGTGCCGGCCTGGGCGTACTTGCTGGCGTCGATATCGTCCCAAGTCACGTTGAAGTCGGCAGTCTTGCCATTGGCAAGATTAGCGGTCACCTGGCTGGGCAGAGACGGCTTGACGCCTGTCAGGGTCTTGACCTCAACCTTTTCGTAGGAGGTCACATCGCTCACGTTAACGGTAGCCGTAGTGGTCAGAGTCGAGTTGTTCAGCGTTCCGGACACCGTCTTGACATCACCGTTCTTGGTGGCGGACCAGTCGATGTTGTTGTTCCAGTTCACGTCGCGGCCAAGTTCAGTGCCGTCAGTCAGCGTGACCTTGACCTGATACGGCAAATTGGCATATTGGCCTGCGAGCGCATACACCGTGGGCTTTTCGATGCTTTTGACGTCCACGAACTTGACCGTGGCCTTGGCCTTGGCATCTACACCATTAATGGTGCCTTCAACGGTGACCGTACCGGCCTTGGACGAGTCAATCTTGCCCCAAGTCGGGTACAGGTAATCCTGGCTGCCGTCGGTGTATACGACGTTGACACCATACAGCTCAGGGGTAATGCCCACGGCCTCGGTGCCCAGGTCAACGGGCTCGATGGAGGCAACGGTCTTCCCCTCAGCAGCGGAATCGGCCTGCGGAGCCGCTTCGGTTTGCGGAGCCGCCGCAGCCTTCTTGTCGGCCTGGCTGTCAGCAGATTCCGGAGCCACAGCCGGCTTGGCAAGTTCAAGGGTCACGGTCGGCTGCTTGTCGGTGCCGGCCACGGTGCCTGTGAACTTATACGTACCGGCATTGAGCTTGGCCAAATCCGCATCGGATTCATAGCCATCGCCGGACCATGTTACGGACAGATCCTCACTGGTGCTGTCGCTGTAATGTACGGTCACGGTCTTCGGCAATGCAAGGTTGGCATCTCCCTGCACACCACGAATCAGTGCCGGATCGTCAACGGATGCGACGGTCTTTTCGCTCCCCTTCGCAGCGTCTTTCGAGCTGTCAGCCGGGGCCGGCGTTGTAGCGGTATCTTGCGACTGCGTGGTTGCTGGCGCATCGTCAGCAAACGCGGTAGGCGCAATCACACCTCCACCCAGTAGCATCGCAGCGGCGGCGAACGCGGCTACAACGCGGCCGAGTTCCTTCCCCCGCTGTTCATTGTTCTTTTTTCCCATGAGCAAATCCTTCTCTCAAATGGGCTTTACTATGTTCAGCATTGAATTAGCCTGCAGTCTCGGCCCACACAACCTCCGCTCGCCACAACAGGTCAATCCAACTACTCTGACCACTACAAATCATTCCCCCCCCCCGGGGACAGTTTTGGCTCAAATGTCCAGTCATATCCGCATATCGGGAGCTACCCCACAAAAGACGTATACGGCGTTTTCTATAACCCGTTATTACGCTCCGCATTACGAACCAAGTTTGCTGCTTTACGTGCGCGTTCGGGCCTACGATGGGAACCATGACGAGTCTGAGCGAGCAACTGCCTCATGTCACCGCTTTTCCCCATGCGTTGGGAACCGGAATACTGCTTCACACCGGGACGACACTGTCCAGTGATGTTTACGCGCGTATTGACTCGTTCATTGCCGACTATGAGGCTGTACTTTCTCGATTTCGCGATGATTCCATCGTGGGGCGTATGCGCACGGCCTCGCACGGTGGCACCTTTGATTTTCCCGACTGGGCTTCGGAATTGTTCGAACTGTATGACCGACTGTTCGCCGCTACCAACGGCGCGATTGACCCATGCGTAGGCGAAGACCTCATACGGCTGGGGTATGACGAGTCATATTCCTTTGCGTCGGCGCCCGATGCGGCTGAACATGCAGGGGCGATTCACGGACGGGCAACATGGGCCGCCGATGTTGAGCGCCACGGTTCCACGTTGGTCACGCATGGGCCGGTTTCGCTGGATTTCGGCGCGTGCGGCAAAGGATATTTAGTGGATCTGATTGCGGGAATACTCAACATGGGCCACCCCCAGCCGGCTACGCCGCCAGCCCCCGCCAGCGGGGGCAAAACCGTGTTGGCCCCTGACGACGGATACGAAGCCGCGCCCGCCATCACGGACAGGAGTGACACTGCATTGGCCCCCGCTGGCGGGGGCTGTCTGCGAAGCGGACTGGGGGTGGATCAGGGCACCACCCAATACGTCATCGACGCAGGCGGCGATTTATTAATCCGCGCAAATTCCCCCATCGTCATCGCCTTCGAAGACCCCACAGACCCCGCCAACGCCGTAGGCACGGCCGAACTCAGCAATGGCTCATTCTGCGCGAGCGCACCAAGCCGCCGTCACTGGACCGACGCCGCCGGCCATCAGTTGCATCATCTGCTCAATGCCATCGACGGCCTGCCAGTCACCGACGTCGCCGCCACATGGGTGGCCGTCATACCAGAACCAAAATCCGTAGCAACACCATCCCCGCAATACCCCACAGCCACTGCCGATGGACTGGCCACAGCCCTATTCACCACGTCAGCCAGCCAACTAAGGGTCCACTTCCCCTTCGAATGCGCCATCCTCACCGCCGATCGCACCGCCGCACAGTCCACCGATTTTCCAGGCGCCTTCTTTACCGAGTAGGTTCACGCACCGAACTCGCCGCTATGCTGCCGCGTATTCCATCTCAGTAGCCTGCACAATTTGCCGGCACCCATTCGCTCGTTATTCCGCACTCGATTCAGGTGCAATAAGCGCCGGCGTAATCAGCACTTGGTCAGGGTCAGTAGCGGTATTCCGCAGCAGCACGAGATTGCAGCTGTAATTCGCCGCCCAAGAATATGTCAAATCTCGCGCATGCAGAGGATCCTGATTCCGCGAGTGCGCTCCGGCAATGGAGACGGGAACACCCGCGAATGTGGCCGACGAAGCCAAATGCACATGCCCGCACAGAATCGCACGCAAACGACCCTGCACTACCGGGGCCAACCGTTCCGCATCCTGCGGATGCATGTGCCATAGCCGCGCACGATCCTGCCAAGGCGCAACCGGAGGATGGTGCATCACCAGTATCGTATTGCCCGCAAACGGCTGAGCCAGAAGCGCTGACAGCCAAGCAAGCTGATCATCGAGCACAGCTCCCTGATCATCGGTGGGATCCGGAATGCTGGTATCCAGAACTATCGCACGCAATTCTCCTGACACGCCAGGCACAGTCATCACATAGTCCACCGGATCCTCGGGCCCATCAGTGCGCACAGCAACACTGATGTGGGAGTCGTCAGCAGCCTTGGCCAGCAACGGTTTGAGCAGCGTGGACCGAAACGCTGCACGATCATCGTGATTGCCCATCGCATACACTGCCGGGCAACCCAAGTCGGCGGCGAGCGCGTCCACTTTCTCCCATACATACCGATATGCTTCGCAGGCACGATTACCCACTTCCGCATCGCAAATATCCCCACTGACCGCAATAAGATTCGGCTTCAAGCCGGACTCCGCAATGCGCGCGCAATCAGCATCAAGGGCGGCACGGGCGTCATAATGAGGATGGGAACGGATTGGGTTGACTCCCCTGGCCGATATATGAGTATCACTCATGTGAATAATCAGAGCATCATCATGATCCAAACGTTCACCGTGATTGCCGTCCGCACCATCGTCAGCACCGCCGGCAACATCTCGCAGATCGATTACGGCATCACTTGTCATCATGTTCATCTCCACTGTCCTCTTCGCGGGGTTTACCCCACATCACGATATCGGCAACGGCCACAAGCCGGTTACCAACATATACGCGCATGCGCCTCTGCGACTGTGACCTACCGCACAAATACCAATTGTTAACTTCGTAGGCTCTTAAGCGTATCCATTCAGTCCCGCTTCATTCACTCCGGGCTGTTAAACCAATTCCGGCTGGAGATGGATTCGCGTTTACTCTCCGCCACATAAGGCACCCGCCACACTGCTTACGCACTTGCGCGCGGATGACTTCACCCTGAATATATAAAGAGGAATCATCATGACAAAACGCACAGTTACTGCTGCCGTCGCAGCCGTAACCGCCTTATTGACCCTCGCCTCCGGCTGTGGCGCATCACAGAGCAACGCCGCCACCATGCTGGTTATCGCCCCTCTGCTCATAGCGTTCTTCATCTTCCAACGTCAGTTCATCTCCAGCTTCATGATGTCTGGCGTGAAGTGATGAAGTGATATTCATGCATTACAACTGAATACATGCCATAACACTCGGCCGCCTCAGCGTGCAATAACGCTGAGGCGGCCGACTATATGGAAGAGACCCGTCAGCCGGCAGGTGGCGCCCCGTCAGCTGGTGAGCGCGAACTGGCTGTTGTACAGGTCGGCGTAGAAACCGCCCGCCGCCAGCAGTTCGTCGTGCGTGCCGCGCTCGATCACATCGCCGTGGTTCATGACGAGAATCATGTCGGCGTCGCGAATCGTGGAGAGGCGATGCGCGATCACAAAGCTCGTACGGCCCACGGTCAGCGCGTCCATGGCCTTCTGGATCAGTTCCTCGGTACGGGTGTCGACCGAGGACGTGGCCTCGTCGAGAATCAGGATCGGCGCGTCCTGCACCATCGCGCGGGCGATGGTCAGCAGCTGCTTCTGGCCCTGGGACAACGACGACTTGTCATCGAGCACGGTGTCGTAGCCGTCCGGCAGCGAACGGATGAAGTGGTCAAGACCTACGGCCTTGCACGCATCCTCGATCTGCTTGTCGGTCACGCCGGGCTTGGAGTAGGCGATGTTCTCGCGCACGGTTCCACGGAACACCCACGTATCCTGCAGCACCATGGAGAACTGGTCGTGCACGTTCCAGCGCGGCACGGACTTGGTGTCCACGCCGTCGATCGCGATCGAGCCGCCGGAAATCTCGTAGAAGCGCATGAGCAGGTTGACCATGGTGGTCTTGCCGGCGCCGGTCGGGCCGACGATGGCGACCTTCTGCCCGGCCTTGACGGAGGCGGAGAAGTCGTGGATGATCGGCTTGCCCGGTTCGTAGCCGAACTGCACGTGGCTGAATTCCACGTCGCCCTTCACGTCGCGTCCGCCCGCATGGTCCGTGCCGAGCAGGGCCTGCTTGCCGGATTCGTCCTCCATCTGCGGCTCCTCAAGGAAGCCGAACACGCGCTCGGCGGCCGCCGCGCAACGCTGCAGGTTCTGGAAGGCTTGGGCGAACTGCGCCAACGGCTGGGTGAACAGGCGGATGTACATCATGAACGCCACGATCACGCCGAACTCGATCTGGCCGTTGAGTGCGAGCGCCGCGCCCACCACGCACACCACCACGTAGCCGAAGTTGCCCACGAAGTTCATGAGCGGCATCATCAGGCCGGAGAGGAACTGCGACTTCCAACCCGACTCGTAGAGGTCCGCGTTGTACCGTTCGAAGCGACGGATGGAATCCGCCTCGCCATTGTACGCCTTGACGATGAGGTGACCGGCGTACATCTCCTCGACGTGGCCGTTGACGTCGCCCAGAGCCGTCTGCTGCCGGGCGAAGTACTTCTGGGAGGCCTTCATGATGACCATCATGATGATCAGGCCGATGAGGCTGGCACCGATGGCGCACAGGGTCATGATCACGTTGTTGTAGAACATCATCACCAGCGCGCCCACGAACAACGTCGCCGAGGTGATCAGCGAGCCGAGCGACTGGCCCAGCGTCTGGCCGATGGCGTCCACATCGTTGGTGATGCGGGACAGCACGTCGCCGTAGCTGACCTTGTCGAAGTATTTGAGCGGCAACCGGTTGATCTTGACCGAGATCGATTCGCGCAGCCGCTGGGCGGTGCGCTGGGTGACGTTGGCCATCATCCAGCTCTGCACATAGCCGAGCACGGCGTATCCCGCGTACAGGGCCACCAGCGTCCAGGCGATGTGGCTCACCGCGCCGAAATCGACCGAGCGCATCACCGGCCTGCCGTTGACGATGGCGGGCAGGCCTTTGACGATCTCGTTGGTCATGTCCTTGAGCTTGTCCGGGCCGACGATCTGACAGACGGTGCCGATCGCACCCAGGATGAGTGCGACGATGATGACGGGAAGATAGTTGCGGCAGTAGTTCACGAGTTTGCCCATGACTTTGCCGAAATCATGGGGCTTTTCGACGGCGCGCCTGCCGCCCATTGGTCCTCTTGGCATGGTGTTCAGTCCTTTTCGTTGTGCCTTGCCCCTCCGGTGAGGGGATGTCCGCGTGGGGGAATGCCTTACGCCGTAAGCTCCGACTGGCTGAGCTGGGATTCGGCGATCTGGCGGTATACGTCGCAGTGTTCGAGCAGTTCCCGGTGCGTGCCCTGGCCCACGACCTTGCCGTCGTCGAGCACGACGATGCGGTCGGCGTTCATGATGGTGCCGATGCGCTGGGCCACGATGAGTTTGGTGGAGTCCTTGGCTTCGCGGGCGAGCGCGTCGCGCACCTCGCGGTCGGTCTTGAAGTCGAGCGCGGAGAACGAGTCGTCGAAGATCAGGATCTCCGGATGCCGGTACACCGCGCGTGCGATGGACAGTCGCTGCTTCTGGCCGCCGGACACGTTCGAGCCGCCCTGTGCGATCGCGGCGGCGTATCCGCCGTCCATGCGCGCCACGAATTCGCTGGCCTGCGCCACGTCGGCGGCGGCCTTGACGCGCTCCATCCGCTCGGCCGACAGGCCGGCGTCCTGCGTGGCCTTGTCCGCGGAGAGCAGTGCGGCCTCGCGCTTGCGGCCGGAGGCGGTGGAGCTGTCCGTCATCTCGACCTCCGCCGGGTCACCCGGCTGATCGCCGTAGCTCACGTTGGAGGCCACGGTGCCCTTGAACAGCACGGACTGCTGTGGCACGTAACCGATCTTGTCGCGCAGGGTCTTCAGGTCGTAGTCGCGCACGTCCACGCCGTCGACCAGCACCTGGCCTTCGCTGACGTCATAGAAGCGCGGCACGAGGTTGATCAGCGACGATTTGCCGGAGCCGGTGGAGCCGATGAACGCCACGGTCTGGCCTTGCGTGGCGGTGAAGCTGATGCCTTCGAGCATCGCTTCGCGCGAGTCCGGGTAGGTGAAGCCGACGTTGCGGAATTCCACGGTGCCGCGCTGGCCGGTCTTGGCCACGTCGGCGGCGGTCTTGGTGCCGTTGCCGACGATCGGCTCGGTGTCGAGCACTTCCATGATGCGCTGCGCCGAAACGTCGGCGCGCGGCCAGAGCACGAACACCATGCTCATGAGCAGGAAGCTCATGATGACCTGCACGGAGTAGTTGGAGAACACGACCATGTTGGAGAACACGGTGAGCTTGTCCTTAAGCCCGGCGGCGTCGATCAGGTAGGCGCCGATCCAGTAGACGGCGAGCATCAGACCGTTCAGGACGGTGTTCATCAGCGGCATCATGAACGCCATGACGCGGTTGGTGAATAGCTGGGTTTCGGTGAGGCCCTTGTTGGCCTTGGTGAACTTGGACTCCTGGTAGTCCTCGGCATTGTAGGCGCGCACCACGCGCAGACCGGTGAGGTTTTCGCGGGCCACGAGGTTGATGTTGTCGGTCAGGGCCTGCATCGCCTTGAACTTCGGCATGACCATGGCCATCATGACGGTGATGGACACCAGCAGGACCGCCACGGCGATGCCGGTGGCGAGCGTCCATTCGAAGCCTTCGCCGGCGATCTTGCATACGGCCCATACGGCCATGATCGGCGACTTGACGATGAGCTGCAGACCCATGGTGATGAACATCTGCACCTGCGTGATGTCGTTGGTGGAGCGGGTGATGAGGCTGGCCGTGGAGAACTTGCTCATCTCGGCCGGTCCGAAGGATTCGACCTTGCGGAATTCGAGCGAGCGCAGACGCTGGGTGAACGAGGCGGCCACGCGCGCGGCTATGTAGCCGGTGATGACGGCGCACGCCACGGAGCCGAGCGAGATGAGCAGCATCTTGCCGCCCGCGATCCAGATGTCCTTCATGTCGCTGCCCGGCGTCTCGACCAAGGTGGTGATGTCTGACATGTAGTCGGGCAGTTTCAGGTCGAAGTAGACCTGCCCGACGATGGTCAGCAGGGCGACGAGCATCTGACCGATCTCCGCTTTGGAGAGGTATTTCATGATGCGGAACATTGATTTCCCCTTGTATTGGTGTGGTTGACGTGAATGTGGTGTGGTGTTCGGTTGGTTGGATTAGTGGTGTTGATCGGTTTCCGTTGTCTGAATAGTTTCCACGGTTTGGTTACTTACACTGTGAGATATTACGCATGACTCTGGGCATTCGCTGTGAGTCCCCGGGATTACGCTCTGCGCTCAACCGAGGGGCGAACGGGGCCGCCCGTGCCCGGCGCGGGGCAGACGGAGCCCCTACCGTTCGTCGCCCCGCGCCCGTCCGTCCGGCATATGCTCGGCCACGCGCCGGTCCCGTTCGGCGAACGCCTCGCTCACCTGCTCCGCGGTCGGCCTCGGCTGGCCCGGATGGCAGATCGACATGTATGTGGTGAATTCCGAGAGCAATTCGACGAACGCGCGCGTGCGCCGCTCCCCCATCTGCGAGAAGATCCAGCAGATCGCCGAACGCATCTCGTCCATCATCCGGCGGGACTGCTCGCGGCCGGAATCGGTAAGGTTCACGCGGATGATGCGGCGATCCTCGGGGTCGATGTCGCGCGTGACCCAGCCTTTCTTCTCCAACGCCGACAACACCGTGGAGATGCGGCCGGAACTGGTCTGGAGCGCGGCGGCCAGCTGCGATGGCGACTGGGTTCCCTTGATGGACAGCTCCCGGAGCACGAACTGCTCGCCGTGGGCCCCGCGGGTGAATTCCCTCTGCATCTTCGAACGGTTGCCGCATACGCTGGCATACAGTTCGCTGACCGCCTCCTGTTCGAATCCCATACGGGCACCATCCGTTTCCGTTCATTGTGCGGCGCAGCGCCGCGGACGCCCCCACAATAGCTCACACCGTAAACAATTCAACACCGCAAGCCAATTATCGGCGCCGCAGGGCGGGGCGGCGCGGCGGTGAACCCCGGAGCCCCGTCACCGTCCGCGGTTCAGCGCGGCCTTGAGATCACGGCTGCGGTAATGCTCGCGCAGTACGGAGAACCCGCCGAACCCGATCAGCCACACCAGACCGGCGATGGCCGAACTGCGGGTGTCGTCCGCCAGGAACAGCGTCAGGTAGATGAACACGAAGAACACGATCGCCACCGTGTTGAGCACCTTCCACGCGGGCATGACGAACCCGTCCGCGATGAAATCGGCGGAACGGCGGTACCTGCGATGCGCCAGCAGCGTCAGGATGTAGATGAACAGGAACACCGCGGAGCTGGCGGACGAGAACAGCACGAACGCCCCCGAGATACCGGGGATGGCGTTGACGATCGGCGACAGCAGTATCAGCGCCGCGGACACCAGGATGGCGCGGGCCGGCACCTTGCGGTCGGACACCTTGCCGAGCTTGTTCAGCATCGGGCTCGGCGACTCTTCGGCCAGCTGGTACAGGTGACGGCCGGCGGAATACAACAGCGAATTGAGCGACGAGGACGCGGCGGTGATCACCACGAAGAACACCAGGGCGGACGCCCAGTTCAGCCCGGCGTACTGGAACACCATGATGAACGGGGAGGCGAAGGAGCCGTCCTCGTTCGGCTTGAACGAGGTCCACGGCACGATGCACATGATGGCCACGAGCGCGCCCACGTAAAAGATGAGCACACGCACGATGATCTCGTTGACGGCTTTGGGCAGCACCTCACGAGGATTCTTGGTCTCGGAGACGGTGACGCCCACGAACTCGAGCAGCTCATAGGCGAAGAACACCATCTGGAAGCTCATGAGGAAGGCCATCCAGCCGTTCGGGGCGAACGAGAAGCCGGCGAACAGGTTGTCGAGTCCGGCGTGGCCCGCCGGGCTCACATGATCCACGCCATGAATCCGCGCGGCCGGGTAATGGTAGCCGACCACGATCATGACCACGGCGGTGACGATCATCGCGCCGATCAGCGTGATCTTGATCATCGAGAACCAGAACTCCACCTCGCCGAACACCTTGACGGCGATCAGGTTGACGGACACCAGCGACACCAGGAAACACAGCTCGATCAGCCATTTCCAATGGGTCAGGTCGATGCCGAACGTGTCGAAGAAGGTGATGAAGTACGTGGAGACGGCCGTGATCTCGGTCATGCCCAGCAGCACGAGCGCGGCCCAATACGTCCAGCCGGCGAAATGCCCCCACCCGTTGCCCAGGTAACGGGTGATGAAATTGATGAAGGTGTGCTGGCTGGGGTCGCGGTACATCATCTCGCCGATGGCGCGCATCAGGAAGAACATGATGACGCCGACCAGGATATACACGAAGACGATCGAGGGGCCGGTCAGCGAGATCGATTTGCCGGAGCCCAGGAACAGGCCGGTGCCGATAGTGCCGCCGATAGCGATGAACTGTACATGGCGGTTGCTGAGGCCTCGTTCCATCGCATTGGTCTGATCAAGGCTCTCGACGGACTTGAGCTTGCTCCCGGACTGCTGCGCATTACCGTTCTCATTCGTATCGGCCATACTGATTTCGTTTCTCTTCTCTGCCGCTCGGCCCTGTTCACGCCGACTACGGCACTCGTTCAATGCAAGTTCAAACTGTATCACCGATAGATGTCGCGAAAATCACCCAGCTCACGAACGCACGTGATGATACCGCGAACATTAGGCCAAAAAGTTCAATTCATCGCCAAGAAATTGAACTTTCTCCATCTTGTCTTCTCTCCCCCAGTCAGCTTCGCTGACAGCCCCTCATCAGAGGGGGATCAAGCAAGGTCATTCCACGGACTTGAGCGAACTGACCGGCTCAATCCGGTCAAGCACTGGGTTGGTGAACAGCTGCACCAGCAGCGCGAATGCCAACGTGGCCGCCACAGCAATCGCATAGCTGTACCAATGCACTTCCACTTCAAAGTACAGTGACGGCATATTCAGTGCAGCCGTCAGAAGCCCGCCAATCCAGCGACCGAGCGGCAATCCGACCACCACTCCCATGCCGGTCAGAATCATCATCTCGCGATTCACGTAGTTGTGCACTTCACGGTCATAGAAGCCCAGCACCTTAAGCGTGGCCATCTCGCGTACGCGCTCGGATACGTTCGTGTTGGCCAGCGTAAACAGCACCACCAACGCCAATCCGCCGGCAAGCCCCACAATCAGCGCCACCACGGCAGCCATCAAATCGAATTTGAACGTAGCCTCCAGATGCGCACAACTCACGGCCTTCACCACCGACGATTCCTCACCCAGCCGATCCGCATACTCGGCCTGTTCCCCATCGGGACCCTTCAGTTTGGCAAGCATCGCGTTCCAAGTCAGAGCGGAAGACTCACCATCCGAGACAGATGAGTCAATGCCACGTGCCGCAAATTTCTGGTCGTACAGCCGCTCACTGATGTACACATCGGATCCGATGAGGTTGCGCACCACCGCGGCGACCTTTATCTTAGCGCGGCTACTACCGCCGTTGCTCACGGTAACGGTATCGCCAGTGTGCACGCCCAACGAATTGGCAGCGGATTGCGCCACAATCACACCACTGTCATCCAGCGTCACAGTGCCGCCACCTGATGCGCCGAAGAAGTTAGGCAGTCCAAACCATCCCTCATCGCCGGCCTCTTCCAAGGTGACCATATCGTTCAATTTGTTCAGCGAATTATTGGGTACCGCCATCAACTGGATGGTTTCGCTTTCCTGAGCAGCATTGCCCATCTCCGCACTATCCACGCGCAAGTTCAACGTTTCGGTGGTCCGCCCATCCTTTTTGACCTGCTTGCGCATCGCGGCCGCATCATCGTCATTCGACACCACCATCAAGTCGTATTGATAGATCTGCCCATACTGTTTGACGCCGATGGTGTCCACGGTGTCGTTAATCGCAAATCCGCAGATAATCAGTGCAGTGCAGCCGGCCACACCACCCACGGTCATCAACAGGCGCGACTTGAACCGGAAGATATTGCGTGCGGTGACCTTGCCCAAGAAGCTCAGCCTGCTCCATACCGGCCTGATACGTTCCAGCAGAATGCGGGCGCCGGCCTTTGGCGCTTTCGGTCGCATCAGCGCGGCAGGTGTGTGCCGAATTTCGCTACGACAGGCAAGTGCGGTGGCCACACCCACACCAACCACGAACAATAGGATGCCGGCGGTGCCGTACCCCCAGTCGTATTCAAGCCGCACGTCCGGCAATATATACAGCCCTTTAATCACAATCAGTAGGAATGCCGGGATACCAAGGAACCCGACCAGCAGGCCTATGCCACCACCGACTAGGCAAGCGAGCAACGCGAACAGCAAGTATCGCAGAGAAACGACCATGCCGCCATAGCCAAGACCCAGATACGTGCCGATAAGTCCGCGATCTTCTTCGACCATGCGGGTCATGGTGGTCAAGCTCATCAGCACGGCGACCAGCAAGAACACCACCGGGAATGCGCGGCCTATGGACTCGATGGAGCTGACGTCTGACTTGAGCGAACTGAATCCATCGATTGAGGAACGCGTCTGCACGTACCAGCGCGCGTTGGCCACGTCGTCGATACAGCGCTGCTGTTTGGCGAACTCGCTCTCCGCCTCGCTGCGTTTCTCATCCAGCTCTTGTTGGGCATCCTCCAGCTGCTGTTTGCCGTCCTCAAGCTGCTGTTCTCCGTCTTTCAGCTGCTTTTCACCCTCTTCAAGCTGCTGTTTGCCGCCGGCCAGTTGCGCGGCCTGCGCTTCAAGCTGCGCCGACCGCGTTTCCAGTTGTGCGGCATTCGATTCGAGCTCGGCTAACTTGGCGTTGAGCTCCGCTTCTCCGGCTGCAGCTTCCTGTTCTTTGGCCGTTAACTGCGCATTCTGCTGGTCCAAGGTGTTCTGCGCGGGGGCAATCGTGCCATCCAAGGTTTGCTGCAGTTCGGTTTTTTGCTTGATTGCGTCGCTGCGCTGCGATTGCAGTTCATTCTGTTTGGCATCTAACTGTTGTCTCAGCGAACTGATGGACGGCACGTCGGGCACAGTGATTCCCAGACTGGTGAGCAGCTGTTTCACAGTCTGCCATGTGGATGAATCGACATCGATATTCGGATCGAGCTGGGATAGCAGATCATCGGCTTGCTGGATAAGCTGCAGCATCTGGTCAAGTTGTGCCACACCTTGGTCGATTTGCGCAATGCCTTGTTCGACCTTGCTCCGGTTGGCGGTCAGTTCAGCCCGCGCGGCATCGAGTTGTTGCCTGGCGCTGGTGAGTTGGGCTTTGCCGGACTCGAGCTGTGCGCGTGCATCGGCTATCTGCTGCCGACCTTGTGCAATCTGCTGACGCGCGGAAGCTATTTGCGCGCGGCCTTCGGCTATTTGCCGCTCGCCGTCAGTGATGGAGGCTTTGTTCTGTTCGAGTTGCGTTCGGCTCTCTGCGAGCTTCGTCTCGTTGGCCTCCAGCTCAGCACGATTACTGTCGATCTGCTGCTGGCCTTCGTCAAGCTGCTTGAGCGCATCAGCCTTGGCTGCATCGAGCGTCTTCTGGGCGCTTGTGACGATTTGTTGGCGGCGGGCTTTCTGCCGCTGGGTTTGTATCTGACTCTCGATGCGGTCAGCCACGGTTTTGATTGCGGCATCGTAGTCATCGGAGAACGTGTCATATTGGGACGCGCCTGCGACCGCAATGGATATTGCCGTGTATACATTGCCGGTCACGCCATCACTGGGCGCAAAGAACACATAATCCTCGGACGAGGTGGACCGGAACGCGGTCATGCCGGAATAGCCGGCTGGATTGTTGAGGTCGCTCGGGTCAAGCACTACTGCGGTAATGGTGAGTTCGGTGGGGAACTGCGGGGACTGCTCTTTTTCGTTGTTGCTCGTGGTGGCGTCTTCCGCAGCACCCACGGTGTCCGTATCTCCATCAGAGCTTTTACTGGAGCCGCTGTTGCTCTTATCCTCTGCGCCCACCAGAACGGTTGAGGATGCGGACCGCGGCGTCACAGTGAGGTCATCGCCAATCTCAAGCCCGCTGTCGTTGAGGAATTGCTGCGTAACCGCCACTTCGCCGGCCTTGCTCGGCATATCCCCTTGCTGCAGATACGGCTGATCCAAACCTTCGGTACCGATTTCCTGCATGGTGACGGTCTTCTTCGTGCCTTTCACCGTAGCGGTCACCGTCTGCGAGCGCTCCGGCTGCACGGTTTCCACACCTTCGACGCGACGCAACGCCGCTACATCGTCACCGGTCAAACCGTAGGTGGATAGCACCTGCAAGTCGTGCAGTCCTTGCTGATCGTAAAAGCGGCTTGCAGCCAGAAAGGCATCACGGCAACCGGCGTAGATGCCGGTCAGCACGGCCACACCGAGTAGGGTGATGACGGCGATAGACACGAATCGTTTCCAGCTGCGCAGCCAACAACGCAAGGCATCTTTGACAAACACGGCGGAGACGCTGGATCCGCGATCATCGGATTCAGATTGTTTCACGGGACGTTTCACAGATTGGCTTCTCTGTTTCACGAGATGTTTCACAGGTCGGCCACCCGGGAAGCCGGTATGAGAATGCCTTGCCGTTGCCATAAGAACCGCCTACCACTCGATGTCTGCGATGGGCTGCGGCGCAGTATTGATTTCCTCGCTGGTCACGGTTCCGGAACGGAAGTGAATCACCTTGTGAGCCATCGGCGCGAGCGCGGAATTATGGGTGATGATCATCACGGTCATTCCCTCGTCGTGGCAGATATCCTGCAACAGCTGCAACACTTCCTTGCCGGTCTCGTAATCAAGGGCGCCGGTCGGCTCATCGCACAACAGCAGCTTCGGCTTCTTGGCGATTGCGCGGGCGATGGAGACGCGCTGCTGCTCGCCGCCGGACAGCTGGCCCGGGAAGTTATTCATGCGCTCCCCCAGTCCGACTTTGCGCAGCGTTTCAGCCGGGTCGAAATGGTCGGGACAAATCTGCGAGGCGAGTTCCACGTTCTCCAGGGCGGTGAGATTTGGCACCAAGTTATAGAACTGGAATACAAAGCCGACGTCGTTGCGGCGATACGTAATCAAGTCTCGCTTCCGCAAGCCCGTGATATCACGCTCGCCAACCACCACACGGCCGGAAGTCGCAGTATCCATACCGCCCAAAATATTCAATGCCGTGGTTTTACCGGCACCGGATTGCCCAAGAATCACTGTCAGCTCGCCCTGATCGGCGGTGAAACTTGCCTCATCAAGCGCGCGAATCGACGTGCCGCCAGACGGGTATTCCTTGACCACCTTGTCAAATTCGATATACGCCATCGAGCACCTCCAGCGATTTCGCCGCGGATGGCTTGCAATCGCAGCCACCAAAATCCCGTCGTAGTATCCATTGTAAAACAATGCTTTTAGCCACTCGCAGAATCCAATGGGAGTAAGAGCCCCCAATCCCACTACGTAACTGCCCAAAGCTGCGCAATGCCCCCTCAGCGAAGCACCCACCCACTCAACCGAAAAAACATCCCGTTCACGGCCCCTCAGCGAAGCAAATGTTCGAACAAATCGCGGTTTTGCCCCACTGAGAGCCCGTCAGCGAAGCAAATCCCCCAACCAATCGAAGAACCACCCCGTCCACGGACCCTCAACGGGGCAAATCTCCCAACCAATCGAAGAACCACCCCGCTGATGCCAACTCAGCATGGTCTCCGCACGGTCTTGTGGAACCAATCGGCATACAATACCATCGTTGAGCATAATCGCTGACGGACTACACCGCCGCCCGCGGCTTACGAGAGAAGAACAACATGAGCACTACTGACGCGCCTAAGAAGCCGCGCGAAACCGACGATGTGCCGGTACCCGCGACCCTGCGCAAATCATTGAAAAATCGCCATATCCAGCTAATCGCCCTCGGCGGCGCCATCGGCACCGGCCTGTTTTACGGTTCCAGCGAATCCATCGCCCTAGCCGGCCCATCGATTCTGCTGGCCTACCTCATCGGCGGCTTCGCAATCTTCATGATTGTGCGTGCACTGAGCGAAATGTCCGTCGAGGACCCTAAGGCGGGCGCATTCAGCTACTATGCCACCCGCTACTGGTCCAAGCGCGCCGGCTTCATCTCCGGCTGGAACTACTGGTTCAACTACATTCTCGTTTCAATGGTGGAACTGGCCGTAGTTGGCAGCTTTGTGAACTACTGGTTCCCGGCAATCCCGACGTGGGTCTCCGCAGCCGTGTTCCTGGTGCTCATCACCGCTGCAAATCTGCTCGGTGTTTCCAAGTTCGGTGAGTTCGAGTTCTGGTTTGCCATTATCAAGATCGTGGCCGTAATCGCCATGATTATCGGTGGCCTCGCAGTCATCATCTTTGCCCTGCCTACCGCCTCCGGCATCAAGGCAAGCTTCGCCAACTGGTTCACCGTGGGCGGTGGTTTCTTCCCGAACGGACTCATGGGCCACACTGATAATGGGTGGACCGGCCTGCTGATGGCACTGGTCGTGGTGATGTTCAGCTTCGGCGGCACCGAACTCATCGGCATCACCGCCGGCGAAACCGAAGATCCGAAGACCACGATTCCGCGTGCCACCAACGACATCATCTGGCGAATCCTCGTGTTCTACATCGGCGCTTTGGGCGTGATTATGGCCGTGGTGCCGTGGAACACCATCGATGGCAAGTCCAGCCCGTTCGTGCAGATCTTCGACTCCGTGGGCATCCACGCAGCCGCCGGAATCCTCAACTTCGTGTGCCTGACCGCCGTGATGAGCGTCTACAACTCCGGCCTGTACGCCAACTCACGCATGCTGTACTCGCTGGCCAAGCAGGGCAACGCCCCCGCATACCTCGGCAAGCTCAACTCCAAGGGCGTGCCGGTGGCCGGCGTGCTGACCTCCGCCGTGATTACCGCCATCGCCGTGGTCGTGGTGTTCGTGTGGCCTGAATTCGCGTTCAACTATCTGATGTCGATTGCCACCATCGCCGGCATCATCAATTGGACGATGATTATGTTCACCGAGATGAAGTTCCGCAAGGTGGTGGAAGCCGGTGGCGCTCCGGAAGACTCCGACCTGGCCGGCAAGTCCGGGCAGGAGGCGCTCGACGCGATTCACTTCAAGCTGCCGTTTGCCAAGGTGACCCCATGGGTGGTGCTGGTATTCCTGGCACTGGTTGTGGTGTTGATGTGCTTCTCCGCCAGCTACCGCATCGCTGTTATCGCCGGCGTAATCTGGCTGGCCATCCTCTTCGTGGCATACCAAATCACTCAGGCAAAGAAATAATCGCCCGATGGCAATAAGAAAAGGCCGCTGTTCCTCCGCAGCGGCCTTTTCTTATTGTTGAAGATACGGCTTGAAGACGCGCTCGGTAACGGGGATGTGGAGCATCAGCATGGTGCCGTAGCCGAGGATCACCAACAGGAACAAGCCTCCGGGCATATAGAACCAACTGCCCACCAGCAACGCCACGAACACAGCGTCCACGACGACAAGCGCCGCGGTCATCGCGATATGGGAAATACCGAAAATAAAGGCGTTCTTCAGGGTACCGGCCACGGTGTTCTCAAACCGGGCCTGCAACGCGAATACCCACTCAAAGCCGATGAGCCAGATGATGGTAAGCGCGAACTTGATGATGAGCAGCGGGGTGAATTGCAGCACAATCCACGACCAGGCCAAAGCGATCAGCACCACCAGGAACGGCAGCCACAGCAATGTGGCCTTGACGAAATTAGCCTTGAATGAGCGGAAGTAGTTGGCTGTGACGCCTTTGCCCTCCCCCTCGATGGAGCGACGGCAAGCATCATGGCCGGCAGTCAGAGCCGCACCGATGGTGATAATCGGAATGGATGTGACCAGCATCAGAATATTGACCCATACGCCATCGATGAGATTGCTCCACGCGCGCATGAATTTCGAATCCGGTGCCAGCCAGTTCATCAGTTCACTCCTTGTGCCGCTCGGCTCCCCTCCCTGAGGGGAGCTGTCGGCGGAAGCCAACTGAGGGGAGTAACCTGCGCTTCATCAAGGCTCCCCTCAGTCATCTACGATGACAGCTCCCCTCAAAGAGGGGAGCCAGATTGTTGGGATTCAGCCTTTCACCGCGCCCGCCATAACTCCACTCACAATATACTTCTGGCATACCAGGTAGAAGACGATGATGGGGATGATTGCCAGAACCAGGCAGGCCATCATGGCTCCCATATCCACAGAACCGTAACCGCCCTTGAGATACTGCACAGCCACCGAAATGGTCTTGTACTTACCTAGGTCGAGCGTCAGGTATGGCAGCAGGTAGTCGTTCCAGATCCACATGGCTTCGAGGATGGCCACCGAAACAATCGACGGCTTCATAATCGGCACCACAATCTGGAAGAAGATACGCGGAACGGAAGCGCCATCAATCATGGCGGATTCCTCAAGCTCGGCCGGAATGCCCTTGATCACACCGGTGAAGATGAACACGGCCAGACCGGCGCCGAATCCGAGGTACACAATGCATAGGCCCCATGGGGTATTGAGCTTCAGCATGTCAGCAATCTTGGAGAGGGTGAACATCACCATCTGGAACGGCACAATCATGTTGAACAGGAATAGAGTGTAGAGAAGCTTGGCCGCCCAGTTGTTCACGCGCACGATCCACCACGCGCACATCGAAGTACACACCAGAATCAGGATTACCGAGCCAACCGTGATCAGCAGCGTCCAACCGAACGAGGCGAAGAACTGCGTAGTCTCAACACCGCGCACATAGTTTTCGAATCCCACGAACGCCTTGCCCGCCGGCAAAGAGAACGCATTCTTGGAGATGTACGCCTTTTGTTTGAAGGAGTTGATCAACACCAGAACAATCGGGAAGATCCAGAATAGAGAGACGACGGCGAACAGGACAGTCCACAACGCGCCGTGCTTCACAGGCTTGTTCTCGTTCATCAGGCTGCCACCTCCTTGCTCGTGGTGAGCTTGTTCTGAATAAGGGCGATTACCGCAACCAGAATGAAGAACAGCACGGCCTTCGCCTGGCCGACGCCCTCCCAGCCCATACGGCCGTAGAAGGTGCGGGTGATGTTCAGCGCCAGGCCTTCAGACATATTGCTCGGCGCACCATTAGTCAATGCGAGGTTCTGATCGTACAGCTTGAAACCGTTGGTCACGGTCAGGAAGGAGCAGACCGTGATGGACGGCATCATCAACGGAATGATGATACGGAACATGGTCTGCCGTCCATTGGCACCATCCACGGCCGCCGCCTCCAGCACATCGGTGGGCAGCGCCTGCAAGCCGGCGATATAGATGATCATCATGTAACCGATTTGCTGCCAGCACACCAGAATGACCAAACCCCAGAATCCGTAGGATGCCTTATAGGTCAAGGCGCGGCCCCAGTGGGCCAGCACGCCGTTCAGCAGCAGCAGCCAGATGTAGCCCAAGATAATGCCGCCGATCAGGTTCGGCATAAAGAACACCGAGCGGAACAGCGTGGAGCCCTTGATCGCCTTGGTCAGCATATAGGCGATGGCGAAAGCGATCACGTTGATCACGATGGTGGTCACGATGGTGAATGCAGTGGAGAAACCCAATGCGTGCAGGAATTCCTTGTCCTTCAGCGCCTTGGTGTAGTTCTTGAGCCCTATCCATTCGCCATCGGTGACGGTGGTGAATTCGCAGAAGCTCAAGTAGACGCCCATGATGAAGGGCACCAAAAACCCGATGATGAATGCGGCAAACGTGGGTAGCGCAAACAGCGCCCACCACCGGCGTATTGCCTTGCCCGCCATGCTGATCATGACTTTCCTCCTCCTTGAGTCCGCAACACTGCACTGCATCGTGCGCCGAGCGCGGAGTTCAACTCAATTCCAGCCCGTCAAGCAGAACACACGTTCGCGAATCCCGCCAATCAAGCCTAAGCTTCATGGTAAACACTCGACAACCATATGTCAAACGTTGTCATTTACAGCGTTTCTACATGCAACTACATCCCATCAGAGCAATTATCTTTCACTTCACAAAATAGCTAAATTCCAACGTTTCTGCATAATAATAGACTATCTGCAAACGTTTGTAATACAATCGTTGTCATTGCGCAAATTGCCCAATCACCATGTACACTGGAGCCAGTTGTGTCCGCTTCGCGTTTTGCAAGGCAAAGGGGCTGTTATGACCACAAGTATCCAAGATGTCGCCCAGAAGGCCGGCGTATCCATTTCCACTGTGTCACGCTCGTTCACCAGACCGGATCTGGTCTCGACTAAAACCCGCGAGCGCGTGCTTGCCATCGCCGACGAACTCAATTTTTCCCTGTCCCGTTCGGCAGCGGCCTTGAAATCAGGCCGATCACTGCGCATCGCGGTACTGATGAGTGGTCACATTCGCCTATGGTTCACCGCTTCAGTAATTGAGGGGCTCAACGAAGTGCTGCATGCTGCGGGATACGATATTTCGGTATTCCAAATCTCCAGCATCGAGGAGCGCCGCGAATTCTTTGAAATGCTGCCAGTACGCCGCAACGCGGATGCCGTTATCGTGGTGTCTTTCGACATCGACAATAACGAAATCACTCAGCTGGCCTCGGCGGATGTGCCGATCATCGGCATCAACTCGGTCGATCCTGAAGTGCGTGGGTTCACCGCCGCCGTCAACATCAACGATGTACAGGGCTCCACGCTAGCGGCTCGCCATCTGATCAACCTTGGCCACCGCGATATTGCATATATCAGCACCGACCGCGATGTGTCGCTCAACTTCTCCGTGCAAAACCGATTCGGCGCCTTCACGGAATGCTGCCGCAACGAGGGCATCGAACCGCAGGTCATCGTCTGCAAGGTGGATGATGCCGGCCGTTACCAAATCAGCGATGTGGTCACCCAACTGATGAGTCTGCCTAAGCTGCCCACTGCCATCGCCTGCCAGGAAGACGGCATTGCTCTGCCGCTCATGTTCCAGCTGGAGCGCAACGGTCTCTCCGTGCCGGGCGATGTATCGCTTATCGGCTATGACGACAGCTTCTACACCGACGACATCGGCCTGACCACGATTCGCCAGAATCCAGTAGGCATGGCCCGCAAAGCCGCGCACATGACGCTCGACCTCATCGAGGAAAAGCCCGTCGACGAACCGTACGTCGTGGCGCCAGCTCACCTTGTGGTTCGTTCCTCTACCGCCAAGATCCGCTAGCCAGAACCCGCTAGCACAACAGCCGGCCAGCAACCAAACGCCAGGCAACACTGAAGGCCACCGCCCAAACGGACGGTGGCCTTCAGTGATATAGGAAAGGAGACACACAAGGTGGAGTAGGGAGGTAAGCGCGGCGCCCCGGAGAAGGAAATTGGGTAGGGCGCCGCAGATTCAGTTATCGAGGTTGATCACTGATGCCGACTGGAATCAGTGGGACGCCTCGTACTCGGAAGCCCAGCCGTCCACAAAGGTGGTCTTGACGGCGTCCCAGTTGCCGGTGCCCTGAGCGTACTCGAGCAGGGCCTGACCGATCTTGTTCTTCCACTCTTCGGACGGCATCATGGTGAAGTTCCAAGAGACCTGGGTTTTACCGGACTTCTGATCCTCAACAGCGGCCTCGGTCAGCGGGTTGTCGCTCTTGACGTCATCGAAGGTCTTGAACGGCGTGGTGAAGCCCATGTCCTGAGAAAGGGCCTTCTTGCCGGCGTCGGAGGTAATCACCCAGGACAGGAAGTCCTCGGTGGCCTTCTTGTCGGCATCAGAAGCCTTGTCGTTGATGCACCAGTAGTTCTCGGAACCGGTGGCCAGACCCTGCTTCTCCTCGCCTTTGACACCGATGTAAATCGGCATCATACCCACGGATTCGGCCTTCATGCCGGCCTTCTGCAGGTCGGTCCAAGCCCAAGTACCGTTCTGGTAGAAGGCGGCCTCGCCGAGCGCGAACTCGGAGTTGGCGTCATCGCCGGTCTTGGCGCTGAGCTGAGTGGGCTCAGTGGTGGAATCAGTGATGTACAGGTCGAAGATCTTCTTGTAGTTCGGCAGGTAGGTGCCCTTGATCTTGGCCGGCTGCTCGGTGACGTTGTCATCCTTGAACTCGTAGTAAAGCGGCAGGTTGGCCAAGTGGGTCTTGAAACGCCAGTCAGAGCTGGAGTCAAAGCCGGCGGAGGTGAATGCACCCTTGATGCCGAGCTCGTCCTTGCGGGACTGCATGTCGTCGGCAACTGCCTTCAGGGTATCGAAATTATCGATTTCGTCCATGGAAGTGGCCTTGGCTCCGTCGAGGGCGAAGTACTTGTTGAGGATGTCCTTGTTGTAGATCAGGCCGTAGGTTTCCATCACGTACGGCACACCGACAACCTTGTCGCCATCCTTGAGAGCCACATCCTGGTTGGTGAGCTCCTTGTACACATCCGTTTTGGACATGTCGGCGGTGTACTTCTTCCAGTTCTGGTAACCGACCGGGCCGTTCACCTGGAACAGGGTCGGGGCCTCGGTCTTGGCAATCTCAGACTTCAGGGTCTGCTCATAGGTGCCGGATGCCGCGGTCTGGACCTTGACCTCAACGCCCTTCTCCTTGGTGTATTCCTTGGCCAAGGCGGCCCACTGATCAGCCGCCTCCGGCTTAAAGTTCAGGTAATAGACCTTGCCCTTGGAGTCGTCGCCGGAAGTGGAGCTTCCACAAGCGGCAAGGGTTCCGAGGGACATTGCAGCGATGGCCGCCACTGCGACCGCTGACTTCACTGTACGATTCATCATCGAACCTTTCTCTTTCATCGTCGACCCGCCCGATCTCCGGTCGGCCAGAGTGCCGTTAGCAGCACCCTCACGACTATCGACATGACCTATTGTGCAACGGTTCGCGCTTTTTTGCAAACGATGGCATTATCGGCGCGCCAAAAAGTGCTACAGAAGCATGTGCAGTTGACCAATTTCCCGATAAATCAGTCGGTTTCCGCCGACGGCATCAATGCAAGCGTTGGCAACAATGAGAGCGCTAACATGCAAAATCCATACCTCATGCGCGGCCATTTACCCCGTTGCGCAACACGCCGAAGCTATCGTTTGCAGAGGTGATGACGCACACGCCCCGTCCGCTCACGGCTCAAAACAGAACGCAGTCACTGCATTTGCGCCAAAGAAACGTCAAGCCTGCCCGCTACGGCTCAGCTCAGGCATTCCACCGTTCGATGACGTTATCGCCCTTATACACGCTCAGCACCGAGTAATGCGCAGTATCCAATCGCAGCAGACGCGCGAATTGCGGATCCACGTTCAGCCATTGCGAGGTCAGGATACGCAGAATATGGGCATGCGCAACCAATAGCACGTTCCGCCCCGACTGCAGCAACGGCGTCACTTCTTCGATGGCAGTCCTGGCCCGCGCCGCGACCTCGTCCAGTGTTTCTCCAGCTCCGGAATGCACATTGACCTGCTCACCATCCGGCAAAGTATCCACCCAATCGCCCTCCAGCGTGGGGGTTAGCGAGCGCGGGCCGTCACGCCACACATCCCAAGAGAACCCACTGGCTTCGCTCACCTGTTGACGGGTACGCCCTTCGGCACGGCCATAATCCCACTCGGCGATGCCGTCGAGTATGCCATGCTGTGCAAAACCTGCGAGTTCCGCGGTCTGGCATGCGCGTTTCAACGGGCTGGAGAACACACACTCAGGGTCAAAACCTTCGGGGAAGGCCTCGCGCAATCGCGCCCCCGCATCCATAGCCTGCTGCCTGCCTACCTCAGTCAGAGGGATGTTCGTTCGCCCGGTATGCTGCCCGGATTCACTCCAAAAAGTTTGACCATGTCGCAGCAATACCAAGAACCCCGCCTTGCCGCAAGATGCATCAACAGCCACAGTGCCGTCCATGTGTTGTTCGCTCATGCCTCCACTCTAGTCTGCACAGCTTGGCAACTCCACCGAACATCCCATCTTTTGCGATTAGACTGATAGTCATGAGTGACGAAACGAACACCGGTATTGCCTCTGACGCCGATCGCGTTGTCGAGGGACTGCACCGCATCGATCAGAAGGTGGACGACTTGCGCAACCAACGTCTCAACGACCCCGACTCTCTGGGCGACAAGCTCGTCAAGTCGGCAGTGCCGGCCTTGGCTGGTCTGGTTGCGGGCAAGCTGTTTCAGATAGCCTGGGACAAGGGCGCCGCGCGCCGCAATGTGATCAAAGGACTGGCTGCCGACGCACCGCAAGGCCTGGCCATGAGCTTGGCATTTGCCGCCATCTCAGCGGCATTCGGCGCAATAGTTTCGCAGTTGTCCAATCAGGGCTCTCAAGCGTTTGTCGAGCGACGCCACCGCAAGGCTTCTCGTTAAGCGCCTGAACCGCTGGCACCAACGTCTCACTATGCATATTTCACTGTGAGACAACCGACATCCCCTATGCACACGAGCCGTGCGACAATACAGTCATGGCTACCAATGCAACTATCGAAACCCTGCTGAATCGTCGTTCCATCCGCAAGTTCAAGGACGAGCCCATTGACGACGACGCCACTGCCACTCTGGAAACCGTCGCACAGCACGCCGCTTCCAGCCAGTTCCTCAATGACTGGTCCGCCATCCGCGTCAGCGATCCGGCAATCAAGGCCCGCCTCGCCGAAATCGGCAACCAGCCGTATATCGCCACAGCCCCGCTGCTGTACGTGTTCGTCATCGACGAGCATCGCAACGCGCGTATCGCCCAACGCAAGGGCATTGACCCGACCTCTGACGAATTCCATCTCAAGTACAGCTATCGCTTCACTCAGGCCCCGAACGACGCCGTGCTGGCTCTGCACGCCATGGAGACCGCGGCCTACTCGCTGGGTCTCGGCGGCGTGATTCTCGGCTCGCTGCTCAATGACATCCCCGCTCTGATCGATCTGCTCAACCTGCCGGAATACACCTATCCGGTGCTGGGTCTGGCTCTCGGCAAGCCTGATCAGGAGCCCACGTTGAAGCCCCGCATGCCGCGCAGCATGCAGTTCTTTGACAACACCTATCCTGCCGACGCCGATGGCATGCTCGAGCAATTGCCTGACTTCGACAACAAGGTGCACCAGTATTACGATTTGCGCCAGGCCGATCGGCCCGTGGATGCGTTCAGCGATCAAATCGTCTCGGTGAGCCGTCAGGGCGTCAACGGCAAAACACTGCTGGACAAGGCTGCAGCTCAAGGTTTCCAGCTGGATAAGTAATGCGCCAGCACTACCCAGTGTCCAGAACATGCATCCGCCATTCGGACACTGGGTGGCCGTTTTTTCGCCTTGCAGCTGCGCCTTATCCGATAAATCACGAGCGGACGGAATAGACTGCATTATGGCTGGATTGGAGCGCCGAGGACAAGAGACCGAGAGGGGGCTGGATGCGCACGGTATGGCAAGTATTTCTGCGTGACTGCAAACGCATTCTCCGCAATCCCGTTGCCGCAGTGGTGACATTAGGTGTCGCAGTACTGCCTTCCCTGTATGCATGGTTCAACATCCTTGCCAACTGGGATCCTTATTCCGCCACCGGCAACCTGCAAGTCGCCGTCGCCAATGAGGACCGCGGCACCACCAATGATCTGGTTGGCCATCTCAATGCCGGCAAGCAGGTGGTCATAAAGCTCAAACATAACGACCAACTCGGCTGGCGGTTTGTGAGCAACGAAGAGCAGGCCGTACAGGGCGTGCAAACCGGCGACTACTACGCGGCGATTGTGCTGCCAAAAGACTTCAGCGCCAGCCTGGTCGATTCGTTGACCGGCACCTCCAAACAACCGAAGATAAAGTACTACGTCAACGAGAAGAAGAACGCCATTGCCCCGAAAATCACGGACACCGGTGCAACCACCATTGACGAGCAAATCAACTCCACATTCGTAACCACGGTGAGCAACACCGTTGCCGCCGCCATCTCTCAAGCGGGAGACGACCTCGACCAAGCCACCAATAGCACGCAAAACAATGTGGTCGCCGATCTCGGCAGTGTGCTCTCCACCATTGCCACGGTGCAGGACGCGCTCACGGATCTACGCACCACATTGGATCAGTCAGACACAGCTCTGGCCGACGCCCGCAGTACTACGGCCTCATTGCAGCGCAGCATCACCGCAGCGCAGCAAGCCTCCCAGCAATCCGGAGCGTTGCTGGCCGAGACACAGGACGGCTCGCAAGTATTCGCGGCCTCGCTGGTAAGCGCACTGGACACCAGCTCCGCACAACTTTCCGGACTGACGGTGAACGTCAACAATGCAGCCGGTACCATCAATCAATCCTTCAACACTGCACAAAATTCCGTCGACACTATTACCAACGCCCTGAACAGTCCGCTCGACAAAACCGCCACTTCCCTCGACACGTTGAAAGACGCATTGAATAAGGCCGGCATCAGTGCAGACACCACTGATCCGACCGGCAAGCGCATCTGGGATCACATCAACGCGGTCGATGACGCCATCAGCACGCAGCAAGCGAAAATCAACACCTTTCACGAAGACACCACCCGTTTCATCGACTCCGGCAAGAGCGCCACCACCAATCTTTCCGGTGCCATGAGCGGCACCGCCACCGGCGGCATTGCGGCGTTGAACACCGCACGGAGTTCGCTGACCGGCACAGTGATGCCGTCACTTACTTCATCGCTGAACAGTTTCGCCGCGCTAAACGGCACGCTGGGCGGCACGCTGACCTCGCTCTCAGGCACTCTTGACCAGACCAATGGCCTCTTTGACCAGCTGTCCAGCACCATCGCCCAGACCAGAACCACCATAGGCAGCGCGCAGGATTCCTTGAACCAGATCATCGATGACGTATCCACCGTGCGCACCGATGTTGCCACGCTTGATAGCTCCGCCGTCTACCAGAAGATCAGGGACACGATGCACTTGGACGATAAGGGATTCGGCGAATTCATGGGTTCGCCCGTCACCCTGACCACCAAGGTCGTGTACGCCATCGATAACTATGGCTCGGCCGTCACCCCGTTCTACACGAATCTGGCGCTCTGGGTAGGCGGCTTCGTGCTCATCGCCATCTATAAGCTTGAGGTCGACCGCGAAAGCATACGCCGGATCAACGCCAAGCAGGCCTACCTCGGCCGATGGATGCTTCTGGTCACCATTGGTTTTCTGCAGGCCATCATTGCCACCGTGGGCGATTTGGTCCTCGGCATCCAGTGCGAGCACCCATTGCTGTTCATCTTGGCCGGCATATTCTGCTCGTTCATCTATATCAATATCATCTATGCGCTGGCCGTGGCATTCCGCCATATCGGTAAAGCCATCGCCGTGATTCTGGTTATTGTGCAGATTCCGGGAGCTTCTGGCCTCTACCCCATCGAAATGATGCCCGACTTCTTCCGCAAACTGCACCCGTGGCTGCCTTTCACCTACGGCATCAACGCGATGCGCGGGCCGATTGCCGGCACATACAGCAACCATTACTGGCTCGACATGCTGCACCTGTTCTGGTATCTGCCGGCAGCGCTGTTCGTAGGCCTTGTGGTGCGCCGTTATGCCATGAATCTCAACGCATTGTTCGACCGCCGCTTGGGAGACACTGATCTGATGATCACCGAGCACAACAGCATGGTCAACGAACAGGTCAGCCTCGCATCCGTGTTCCGCACGGTTTCCGACAGCAAGGAACTCAAGGCCATCATCACCCGCCGTGCACACCGGTTCTTCGCCAGATACCCAATGATGATTGTTGCCGGCTTGGCACTGCTGACTATTCTTCCGTTCGTGTTCCTCATACTGCTGTTCGTCACACAGGAAAAAATCGCGATGCTTACGTCGTGGATTCTGTCAATCATCCTTATCGACGCATACCTGATTGTGGTCGAATACACTCGCGAAAGCTACGCGATGCAACTGGGCGTCAGTGCGATGAACGCCGACGAATTCCGCGATGTGATGCTCAACGGCTATGTATGGCGCCGCTTCCGCTCCCATGGTCGGCATGAGGCAGCATCTGCGGAATCCGCTGTGGATACCGACCCGGATATCGGAGAGGTCACCGAGCAACTTACGCCGTTCGAGCGAACGGGCTCCACTGATTCATCGGATTCATCGAAATCATCGGAGTCCACCATCACCGACACAAACCCCGCACAGGGAGGTGCACGATGAAGCTCATCTGGAAGATCTTCGCACGCGATGTGCGTCAAGCCACGCGCAATGTAATCGCGGTGATCGTGGCCATGGGATTGGTGATCGTACCGGCGCTGTATGCCTGGTACAACATCGCCGCCAGCTGGGATCCATACGGCAACACCAAGGCACTCAAAGTTGCCGTGGCGAACGTCGACAAGGGATATAAGTCCGATCTCATGCCAATCACCATCAACGTTGGCGAGACCGTCACCAATACCCTGCGCGCCAATCATGACCTCGACTGGCAGTTCGTGGACAAGGACGAAGCCATCGACGGCGTGAATTCCGGCGCCTACTACGCCGCCCTCATCATCCCGAAGAGTTTTAGCGCCGACATGATGACAGTGTTCTCGCCAACCATCAAGCACGCGAAAATCGAATACTACCTCAATGAGAAAATCAACCCAATTGCACCGCATATCACCGATCAAGGCGCCAGCACGGTAGCCACCACCATTGACCAGACCTTCGTCAAGACACTCGCCAGCGTGGCACTTGATCTGGTTTCCAATGTGTCCAACTATGCGCAAAGCCCGCAGATGGCGCAGTACGTCAACAATGCCACCAGCCATATCTCCACCATGTCCTCCAGGTTGACTGTCGCGGCTTCACAAATGGATTCCTATGCCAACCTCTTAGGGGCGGCCAACGGCATCATTGATTCGACCGACAAATTGCTGGGATCCACTGGCTCTGCCGCAAACACCGCCAAAAAGGCATTGAAGCAAACCCGCGACGGAGTGAACAGTCTGGATTCCGCATTGTCTGGCGCCGCCAGTGGCGTCGAAACCGCCCTGCAGCAGGCCGGAGCTTCATACGATACGGTCAGCAAGCAGCTTGATACCGCATTTGCCAGTATTGGCTCGCAATCCGACCAAATATCCGGCACGCTCACCGACATGCAAACCAAAGTGAACGACCAATCCGCAAGCTTCGGCGCCTACGCTTCGGCATTGCGCGAACTTGCCGGCAAGTCGTCATCACTGCCCGCCGGTGGAGATACGATTGCCAAGCGGCTCAATGCCGCAGCCGACCAAGCCACGCAGACGCAACAAGATCTCAAGAATGTCGCCGACGATTTGGGCCGTGCCGCACAGAGCCTGGTTGATGGCACAGCGGACACCGACCAAACACTCAAAGACATCAAGGCACAGATCGCCGCCGCAAAACAGTCAGTTACACAGGCCGCGAACGATTATCAAAGCACGCTGAAGCCGCAGCTCAACAATCTGACCGCATCGATGGGTGACGTCGCCGATCAGGCAAGCTCGGTTATTGATGGGCTGTCTTCCACTGTCAACAGTGTCTCCAACCTGTCCGGCGGCATATCGGCCAGCCTGAGAGACATTCAAACCACGCTCACCGACGCCGCAGGCAACCTGAACCATTCGGCAAGTAAGCTGGACGATTTGTCCGCACAGCTTTCTGGTATCGCCAGTGGTAGCAGTACTGATCTGGATTCGATTACCACAGCCGATCCTGATGCCATTGCTTCGCTCTTGTCCGCTCCCGTGGCGGTAGATCGCATACCGCTGTACCCAGTGGCCAACTACGGTTCCGCGATGGCTCCGTTCTACACGATTCTGTCTATCTGGGTAGGCGCAATCATCCTGGTTGCCATGATGAAAGTCTCTGTTTCCGATCATGAGAAGGCCAAGATTCTTGGGTTCGGCAATGACCTGCCTCTTGGCTCGGAGGTCGGCTTGCGCGAGGCAATGATTGCCGGACGGGTTGCCGGCCCGGCTGCCGCATTGGACGTGTTGAAGAAGCCTCGTGCCGATTCGCCTGGTAATGCGCGGCAGTTTGGCCTGCACTTGTATCAGGAGTACTTCGGCCGATATATGCTATTTGGATTCCTGGCACTGTTGCAGGGCACACTCGTATGCCTAGGTGACATGTTCTATCTCGGCGTGCAATGCGAGCATCCCGTGCAGTTCCTGATGGTCGGATGGCTGTCCGCATTGGTCTTCTCGAATATCGTGTACACCCTTACTTTGTCGTTTGGCGATATCGGCAAGGCGATTGCTGTGGTATTGCTGGTGATGCAGGTAGCAGGATCCGGCGGCACCTTCCCCATCGAGACATTGCCTTCGTTCTTCCAGGCGGCCTCGAAATGGCTATTGTTCCCCTATGCAGTGGACGCGATGCATTCGGCAATGGCCGGATCATACGGCATGGAATATTGGGTCTCCATGGGCAAGCTCGCCCTTTTCCTTGTGCCTTCGCTTCTACTTGGCCTACTGCTGCGCAGGCCGGTAATACGATTCAATGATTGGATTATTCGCAACCTCGAGAGCACCAAGGTGATGTGAGGCACCGAGGCAATTACTGCATGGTGGCGATGTTGATTCCCGTTCCTGGACCGTGACATGTCGTTCGGTTCGAGTGGCAATTGCTATTGAGCACTACTGGACTGCGATGTTGCTTCGCCATCTTGAGAGAGATGACATACGGCTGCCGAAGAAGGAAAACTACTTCCGCCGAGGCTTATACCCTTTCTTGCGGCTATGCGGCTTAAGCTGCTGGTTCAGCGGCACATGGCGATAGCTGGATTGCGGATCACGGTGCGTCAAATGCCAGCACCCGCAGTATTCGCAGCGGTACACCCATAGCTCGGCCCCGCGCTCAATCAGACTTTGATCGGCGGCTCGCTGGGCTTGCGCCTTGTCGTGATACATGATCTTGTTCGACGTAGCGCAACGTTTCGGGGTGAAGTAGTGCATAACGGAATATCAGTATAGTTGGAGGATAAAAAAATGCCCCCGGCCGTGTGGTCGGGGGCATTCATAAGTTGGATGCGGCGGCGTGCTACTCTCCCACACCCTGTCGGGTGCAGTACCATCGCCGTGCCAGGCCTTAGCTTCCGGGTTCGGAATGGGACCGGGCGTCTCACCTGGGCCATGGCCGCCGCAAATCTTCTGTTATCGGCCGGGACCTGGTCCCGCCGGCGTGTGGCGGCCTGGGAACCGGATAGCGGACGCGATGCGTTGGTTCGTCTTGTGTTCATCCCGTGCTCATTGTCGTGCGGGATGGTTCGCAGCAGGATGCTTGCGTTCCAACCGGGGTTGGATTGTTGTGTTGCCTTTCGTCCGTTAGTACCGGTCGGCTCCACCCCTCGCGGGGCTTCCACGTCCGGCCTATCAACC
>CXTO01000015.1_pt1 | contig 67117 bp, 46 predicted proteins | sample 940861 | NCBI WGS metagenome assembly CXTO01 (sample SAMEA3493489, study PRJEB9703) | human gut metagenome | biome: ENVO:mammalia-associated habitat; material: ENVO:feces | place: Bangladesh | collected 2010-01-06 | reverse complement strand
CGCCGACGACGGCCGCCAGGAGCTGCACATCATGATCGGCTTCGAGCCCGGCGCGCGCTTCCGTTGCCCCGGGACGGGCTGCCGGGGGCGCCTGCCCGGCGCATGACAGGCGGGAGCGCGTGTGGCGCCATCCGGACTTCTTCCAGTACAAGGCGTTCATCCACGCCGGACTGCCACGCGTCACCTGTCCCGTGCACGGGGCGAGGACGGTGTGGATTGGCAACGGTGTGTTGGACTGTTTCTAGAGGGTTTTTCCTTGTTGTGTGAAACTCCACGGGGCTCAGGTACCCGAGGGTCGAGTGGAGCCGTTGGTGGTTGTACCACCACACGTACCGGTTGACGTCCGAGCGTAGTTGCTCCACGTTCGTGTAGACGTTCCTGTGGATGAGTTCCTTCTTGACGAGCCGGTTGGTGGATTCGACCACCGCGTTGTCGTATGGGTTGCCGGGTCCGGAAAGGGAACGTGTGATGCCGAACACGTCGAGCATGCGCTCCATCCTTTCGCCGGCGAACTCGCCGCCGCGGTCCGTGTGAAGCACCTGGATGTCCGTCAGGGGGGAAGTGCGGCGCGGCGAACGCGGCCGGCACGAGGTCGGCGTCGTGCCTGACTCCTACGGAATGGCCGGCGATCTGCCGGTTGGCCAGGTCGCCGGGCAGGCAGACGTACGCCCACGAACCGCCGACCCTCACGTAGGGCCGGGTCGGAGGCCAGGTGCGTGCGCGGCGCATAGCCATTGAACTCGCGGGCGAGGATGTTGGGAGCCGGGTCGTCGTTCGGCCTGGCCGGATGCGGCCTATAGGCGGCCTTGGAATAGGAGCCGGCCATGCCGTTCCCCTTCATGATCCGGTTGACGCGGCGGCGGGACAGCGTCGCGCCCTCGTGCCCCAGGGCGTGCCTGATCCTCCTGGCCCCGTACACCTTGCCGCTGTCCCTCCACACGCGCCCCACGTCCTTCTCGTAAGGGTCGGCGCGTTCGGTCTCGGGGCGTTCGGGCATCCAGTAGCAGGCCGACTTGGCAACGCCCAGGATCCCGCACTGCGCTGATACCGGGCAGCGGCCGGCGTTGGACCGTATCACGCCTGCTTTCGTGCGAATACCGGCGCCGCTTGTTCTGAAACGTCGACCTCCATCTCCAGCTGCCTGTTGCGTTTCCGCAATTCGATCAGCTCGTTCTCCTCGGGAGTGCGGTTGTCGGCCGCTTTCGTGGAGCCGCTGTTGCGGATGCCCTGCACCCAACGCCGCAACGTGGAACGCGGGATGCCGTACTCCGCCCTGATCCGCGACGACGGCTTGCCGTTCCCGTTACGACTGCACGATCCGCCTCTTGAACTCCTCCTCGTAATGACGGGGACGATTCGGATCGGCCATGATGATCAACCCCTTCGTTGTCATGTCCCGCATGAACCAGTCCAATACATTGTAGCCAATCCACGTGGAACGCTCCACCCGGTTCACGATCCTGCTGCACCTGCCCGACGGGCACGACGCCGAACACGTCCAGCAGGCCATCATCCGCAAGATACGGTCGCTGCCGAAACTCCTGCGCAACTCGCTGACATGGGACCAGGGATCCGAACTCGCCCTGCACAAGCAAATCTCCACGGCGCTGGACATGGCCGTGTACTTCTGCGACCCGCACTCGCCCTGGCAGCGCGGCACGAACGAGAACACCAACGGGCTGCCCAGACAGTACTTCCCCAAAGGCACCGACCTCTCCCGATACGGCGAGGACTACCTCGGCGCGGTGGCCGCCGAACTCAACGACCGACCACGCAAGACCCTCGGATTCATGAAACCAAGCGAGAGAATCCTCGAACTGCTCGACACCGCATGATACGATTACACCATTCCAAGACCGTCATCAAGAACGGCAAATCACCTAGGTGTTGCAACCACCACTAAAATCCGCCAAATAACGGGGAGTTGCGCAATCAGGTTCTCCAGAGTACCTTGTACCGCGAAAATTGTTATGTGATTGATGGCGTACACTCGATGGCATGCGTGACAGCAAGACTCGGGGCAGCCAACAGGCAAACACGCATGCGCACACCCTGGCAGCAGGCATAGGGAGAGGGAACACAGAAAATGGCTTTTCTGCATAGACGCCCGAAGAGCAAGCATGCCCGTTCCCGCGCTAATGCACCCGCCGACGCATCCGCTGCAGCAATAGCCGACGCAGCAGTCGATACAACAACAAACGATTCAGCAGCAGCCGATGCGACAGCAGCCAGCAACACTTTCACCCAAGATCCGTTCAACGAGGTCGTCGACGTCTCCGATCTGGCAGCCGAACGCCGCCGCCTCCAGCGCAATCTGCTGGCGATGCGCATCATCACCATCCTTCTGCTCATCGCCGCCATCGGCGTGGCCTGTTTCCCGCTGGCTCTGCAATTCCAATCCAGTCAGGAACTGGCCGCCACTGCTGCTACCAGCGCCAAGCAAGTGGCCGGATGGCCCTACCCGCAGGCAGAGGACAAGCTGAAAGCCGCACGCGCCTACAACAAGAAGCTTGCCGATTCCGGTCAGCCCGTACTGGGTGAGGCGGTCGATCCGTTCTCGGCCGCGCAGGGTGGGTCACGCGCCAGCGGCGAGGACTCAGCCTCCAAGAAAGACAAGGAATACCAATCGCTACTGGATGCCGGCAACGGCGTGATGGGCACCATCAAAGTCCCCAAGCAATCCATCAACCTGCCGATTTACCACGGCACCTCCGAGGAGGCACTTGCCTCTGGTGCCGGGCATCTCTACGGCACATCGCTTCCCGTGGGCGGCAAGTCCACTCATTCGGTAATCACCGGACACCGCGGTCTGGTGGAGGCCATGATGTTCACCCGCCTGGACGAGGTGAAGAAGGGCGACTTCTTCTATATCGAAGTCATGGGCGAGACCTTGGGATACAAGGTGGATAACATCTCAGTGATTCTGCCGGACGACACCTCAAAATTGCGCATCGCGCCGGGCGAGGACCGCGTCACGCTGATGACCTGTACGCCGTACGGTGTGAACACGCACCGACTGTTGATCTCCGGGCACCGCGTCTCGATTCCTGTGCCTGCCCCCGAACCACGCGACGTGCACGACGGGCGAACCATTGGCATCGCGGTCGGTGTCGGCATACTGCTGGCCGGACTGTTCATCATCTGGCTACTGCGGCGGCACAAGCCCGCACGCATCATGCATCACGCCGCTTTCTGGCCCTGGCATCGCCACGACGGAGAAAGCGCCAACGATACGTTGGGAGTGCTTGCCGAGCCAGTCAAGAAGCCAGTAGGCGAGTTGCCACCATCCGTATAATCATCCGGCATACATGTCGTCCACAGACACAAACGACATACGTTCATCCTCGCGGTATCGATTTCGGATAGATTCACCTACCTCATTTTTTGAAAACAGCACAAACCGAGCTGTCTCCGGCAAGTAACCACGGATTAATCCGGCCCTCCCACGCAGCCGCTCAACGGCTTCCGTCTCATTAAATGAGTTACGCCACTTGCACTCGCCTATCAATATCTGCTTACTCAGAGAATCAGCCGCAATCACATCAATATCGGTCTGTTCCCGCGCAATCGGATCATTACACCACCATTTGCTAAAAGGTTGTCGAACATCAGTCGAAGTACGTTATCTTCGAATCCATCGGATTTATTGATACGCGCAAGATAGTACGGAGTACCGCCAAAAGTCGCGTAATAACGAACCAAATCCTGCGACTTCGTGTTAGGAAGAAATTTCGCTGCGTCAGCGTAATAGAACGGCACAACCTGATTTGGGCAGTGCGTCGGCCATACAATGGGCTTTTACGGCCAAGCACCTCGCTCTCCATGAACCCTTCATTACTGCCGGCCAAAATAATCGTCATATTAGTCGCAAGCAACCCATGATCAACGGCAATCTGCAGAGCGGACGGCAACGACGGTTCGGCAATTGCCGCATATGGCAATTATCTTAAATACGATACTCTTAAGGAGAGAGATGCCACTTAAGCTTCGCGGCGGCCGGCTAGGGCTCGGCCGAGGGTGATTTCGTCGGCGTATTCGAGGTCGGAGCCGACCGGCAGACCGCTGGCAAGACGCGTAATCTTGACGCCTACCGGACGCAGCAACTGGGTCAGGTAACTGGTGGTGGCTTCGCCTTCGATGTTCGGGTCAAGCGCCATGATCACCTCTTTGACCTCATCGCCTTCCAAACGCTTGAGCAGGCCGGGGATGCGCAAATCCGCAGGGCCAACGTTGGCCATCGGGTTGATGGCGCCGCCGAGCACATGGTAGAGGCCGCGGTATTCGCGGGTGCGCTCGATGCTCATCACGTCCTTAGGCTCCTCGACCACGCAGATCACGCTGCGGTCGCGGCGCGGGTCCGCGCACACCGGGCAAGGGCTCGTCTCGCACACGTTGCCACAAATCTCACAGAACCGAACCTTGGCCTTGACCTCTTCGATGGCCTCGGCCAGCTCGCGGGCCTCATCTTCGGGGGCGGACAGCATATAGAAAGCAATGCGCTGAGCTCCTTTGGGACCGATTCCGGGCAGGTGCCCGAATGCGTCAATCAACCGCTGGATGGCGCCGTCATAGGCCAATGCCATGTGTGCTCCTCATGTTGTTTTTCGTTTCGTATGATGTGCTGCGGTCAGTCATCCGTATGCTTCTTGGCGGGCTGGATGTTCTTCGGGTTCTTCGGGTCATCGGCCGCAAACTCCTCGACCTTCTTGACCTCGAACAGCTTCTTGAGATCATCCATCTTCATGGCCGTGGCATCGCCAAGCGACTGGTCGCTCATCGAATACTCATCGTCCTCGGCCGCAACCTGCGGCTGAGGGCTCGGTGGCACTGGCTGGTTCCACGGGTCAGCAGCGCCCGAGTTCTGGCTTTGCGGCATACCCTGACTCTGCGATGGGGTCTGCCGCTGAGCCTGACCCTGCGGTTGATTCCACGGATCCGGTTCCGATTGCGGAGGAGCTGGTTGATTCCATGGATCCGGCGCAGCTTGCGGCGCAGACGCAGCAGGCTGGTTCCACGGGTCACCCATCGGTTCGGCAGGCGGAGGCACCGGCTGGTTCCACGGGTCAGCGGATGCCGTTGGGGCAGCAGAATCCGCAGCCGGGGCACCCACGTTCGAGGAAGTAGACGCGGCGGATTGCTCAGCTTGGCCGGCCTGGGTATTGGCGGTCGCATCTTGTGCGTGTGCGACAGGTGCTGCCGGCGTTGCCCATGGGTCCACGTCATCGCTCATGTCCGGCACGGCGACATGCTTCTTGTGGCGCTCTTCAGGCGCCTGTGCAGATGCAGGGTCTGGATTGCTCGGAGCAAAACCATCAACAGACGGCTCACCTGCAGACGCAGATGGCTCGCCCACAGCCTCAGACGATGCGGCAGGTTTGGCCCATGGATCGTCATCATCCAAATCGGGCTTGTTCGAAGTGCCTCCCGGCGTTACGCCAGAGGCTCGGTGGCTGCCATCCGCATCTTCGGCGTCCCCCTCAGCAGCCGGCTTCTGAGCTTTTGGCTCACTGCCGGAATGCATGCCCAGGCCAGCTCCCAGACTCGAAGCGGCCAGACCCGCCTTGGCCATCGCAATCTGCTGCTTGACCTTGGCCAACTGTTCGGGGCTCAGGCGCTTGACGGATTCCACTCGCTCACCGTTGGCCGCAACGGCCGCAGGAGCGATAACCGCATCGGCACCGAATTCCTGGCGTACGGCATCCATCACCACGATTGCGGCCTTTTTGCCGCTGTTATCCACCGCGAGCGCAAACGCATGCTGGCTGAGCGGCTTGTCGAAGGTCATGGACAGGCAGGGCAATCCCTTACGGTTGGGGCCGAATGCCACCGTCGGCACCTTGTCTCTGGTGACGTATTCGCGGATGGCCTGCGGCAATGCGGCAACGGCTGCATTCCACTTTTCATCAGTGGATCGGGAGTCGGAGCTTGGAGCCGCAGCATTCGTAGCAGGAGATGCAGGCGCAGCAGGGGCGGCGGCTGCGGGCGCGGTCTGCGTCTGTGCTTGATTTCGTGCAGCGCCGGCGAATCCACCGTGTGAGGCCCCGACGAAACCGCCGCGAGATGCGCCGGCAAAGCCACCTGCTGCACCTCCCGTATCGGGAGCGGCAGAGGCTACAGCTCCTGTGGCTGGCGCGGGAGCTCCCAATGCGGGAGCGGCAGCGGGTGCAACGAACCCGTTTTCGCTGCCGGCCAGCAGTCGGGCCGCCAGCAATTCGAGTCGCATACGCGGGGAGATGGCACCGGTCATGGCACCCAGCGTGGTGTTGATGATATCCGCAATGGCGGTGAGCGCGCTCAGTCCAAGGGCCTTGGCCTGGCGGTGCAGGTCGTCCATGTCCTCGGCCTCGGCCGTGTCTGACAGCACGGATTCCGCGCGGTCGCCCGCCAAAGTCAGCACCAGCAGGTCACGCACGCGGGCCAGCAGATCCTCCACGAATCGTCGTGGGTCGAACCCGCCGACCACGACCTTCTGGATCACGCCGTACAGGGCCTCGCCGTTATGATCGATGACCGCATCGACGGCCTCACCGATCAACGCTTCAGGAGTGAAACCAAGCAGAGCCACGGCGGCATCATGGGTGATGACGCCCTCGACGGAACCGACCATGAGCTGGTCCAACACGGACAGGGTGTCTCGCATGGAGCCGCCGCCGGCACGCATCGCGAGTTTCAGCACGCCGGGCTCAGGCTTGATGCTCTCTTTCTCGCAGATCGTTTCCAGATAGGGACCCATGACCTCCTGCGGCACCAGACGGAACGGGTAATGATGGGTACGCGAGCGGATGGTGCCAATCACCTTGTCCGGTTCGGTGGTGGCGAAGATGAACATCACATGCTCAGGCGGTTCCTCAACGATCTTGAGCAGCGCGTTGAAGCCCTGCTGCGTGACCATGTGAGCCTCGTCGAGGATGAAAATCTTGTAGCGGTCGCGGGCGGGGGCGAACCCGGCGCGTTCGCGCAATTCGCGGGCATCGTCCACACCGTTGTGTGAGGCGGCATCGATTTCGACCACATCGATGGATCCCGGGCCTCCGGTGGCCAGATCCTTGCAGCTTTCACACTCGCCGCACGGATGCGAGGTTGGGCCCTTGGCGCAGTTGACGCAACGGGCCAGGATACGCGCGGAACTGGTCTTGCCGCAGCCTCGCGGGCCGGAGAACAAATAGGCATGCGTGAGCCTGCCCTCGTCAAGGGCTCGCATCAAAGGAACCGTGACCTGGTCCTGGCCGATCACACCTTCAAAGGTGTCCGGACGATAGCGACGATACAGTGCAAGTGCCATAGCTACTAACCTACCTTGCCCCTCACTCAATTTTTCGTAAATAACAGAGATCGTTTCGGTATATACCATTCCGAGCAGTTCATTGCTTCGTCGATATATTGGCGATCTCATGGGCGCCATGCACCACACGGTTTCGGAATTGACGTTATTTTGTTCGGTATTTCCTCGTACTCCCGTTTGTTTAACATAGTGTCAACATCAGTTACATTCAGGAGGCACCCATGAGCCAGATCCTCGAGGACAAGCGCTCCAACCGCGGAGACACTCGCCGCGAGTCCATTGTGCGCGCCGCACGCGAAATCTGCTTGGAAAAGGGCTTCTCCAAGATCACCGTCTCCGACATCGCCAGCAAGGTCGGCATGGCGCGATCGCTGTTCTACCACTACTTCAACGACAAGGACGCCGTGGCCGACGCCGTGCTGGATGATGTGATCGATGAGATCCTCACCAAGCTCGAGGAATGGAACCAGGCCCGCGAAATCGGCAACGTGAACAAGGCGCTTGACGAAATCGTTCTCGTACTGCGTTCGCTCATTGCCGACGAAAGCCCGTTCTCGAACCGGATGATCCAGGACGGCAACGCCGAACTGTACATCAAATTCATCGACCAGGCCGCCGACCGCATCGCAGACTACATCGCCCAGACCACAGTGCGCGACTTCGAGCAGATGCATGGGCTGCCAATCACCAACGTCCACGAGACGTTCTTCACGCTCAACGTGGGACTGATCTCCCTGATCCGCTCACACCCCGGTGTCAGCGACCGCACCATCAAGGAAGTCATTGCACAGACGCTACACATCGAAAGCTACATCGCATAACCGCTGCCAGCGGCAGACCTCCCCTCAGTCAGCTTCGCCGACAGCTCCGCTCGGAGAGGGGAGCCAAAGCATTTTCGTCTAGTTAAAGCGTCCGGTCACGGGATCACGGCCATCGCGGGTGATGGCATCGAGCACCTGCTGCCTGGAATCGACCTCACGTGCCGCCACGGCCGGCGGCACCAGCACGCGCAGCGCGCAATTCTCCGCCACCACACGAACCGGCAAATGCCCGATGTATTCACCATCAGCCATCAGCACCGGAGGCTCATCGCCTTCGTTTGCGCGAGTGACCTCGATTTCTCGAATCCGCTCCCACCCAAATACGTCGGAGGCAAGCAGCTTGCCGTTATACGCATTCGCAAGAGCCACCGCGCACTCCCGCACGTTCGGCACATGATCCATCCACACCAAATCCAGCAATCCGTCGGAGAAACAGGAGTATGGCGACACCTCGATACCACCACCGATATGCCGTGAATTCGCGACTGTCAACAGCGGGGTGATGATGTCCCTCTCGTCCACGGAACCATCGGCCAACGTGGCCTTGATGTGGTATCCGTAACGCTTCATATGCGTCAGCTCCACCAGTACCGCCGAGAAATAGCGCATGGTGCCGGTCGGCAGACGCGAATGGTTCGCACGGTCATTGACGCTCGCATCAAGACCGCAGGAGAGCATGCCAGCATAGTAGCGATCGATCGGATACTCAGCGGACCTGTCGCCCTCGCACTCGTATTCCTCCCCGGTGGACGTATCTACCGCATAACCACCTTCCAAGGAAGTCACACGGCCCATGTCCACATCGATATGCGAACCGCGCACGATGGCGCCCACGATGCCTTCCACCGCGGTTTCAATACGGTTCACCGGCAGCTTGAGCCCGCGAGCGAAATCGTTGCCCGACCCCATGGCCACAATACCCAAAGGCTTGCCGCTGCACCCAACCGCATTGGCGCCAAGCGCTATCATGCCGTCGCCACCGACCACCACCAAGTAGTCATACTCATGCGACCGTTCACGAGCCTGATGCAATGAATCCTCGAAACTCGTACCGGTAATGTCGATGACTTCAAAATTATGGGAGCGACCTGCCTCTTCCAGCAGATTCAGCACCTGCGCATCCACCTTGGCACCGCGTCCTTTATCGGAGGTGGGGTTTCCCACCATTGCCACGATGCTGCGGCGCTCGTTGTGTTCACTCTCGCTCATGCTTTTACCTTAGCCAAGGATGGCGGAAGTCCGCTAGAATGCGGCCCTGTTTTATGCTGTGTGGTTACTCACTAGCACCTCCCTTATCGCATTCCGCCGGTCCGGCAAGAGCCGTTCGCTGCACGCGCGGCGTCAATGGGACTGCAGTATCCACTGCCACGGTGACCTGCACATCATCCGACTGCACCATGCAATCGGGCAATGCGACGCTATTGGATACGGCCAGCTGACCTGCGAACGCGCATGGATCGTCCGCCCACCCATGCCATGCGGCATAGGCGGCATCGAAAGCGATGAGGTCAGCTAGGGAACGTGCCCGGTTTTGGCAAACCACCAGATTGCCAATGCACGCCGTTGCCGAAAGAGCCACCCCAACCAGCATGACCAGCATGACACCGGCCATTGTGCCTGACCCTTCTTCAAGACGTGACATACGTGGCATACATGCCGCCATCGCCGTTCCCCCTCCCGACCGACCGTGTGCGTTATTGCCGCGCAGCCACAGCTTCACCATGCACCCGAGTAGGAGTCACATTCAAAGGCCCTGGCAAAACGGGGCATTCGACCGCCACTCGCACCAAGCTGCCTTCCTGATGCACAGTCACATCCACTCGGCTTCCCACAATATTCACGGCAGCCTGTTGTGCTGCGGATTCATCATCAGAAACCACCAATTCACGCGCGGATGCCGTTGCGGCACTTTGGCAATCCATGGATACCGCAACCACTCGGGTAAGCGTCAGCAACACCCCCGTTATTGCAATGACGCTGGGCAGCACTACCGCGAACTCGGCCGTGGCCGCACCCTCATTGTGCACAGGCGGCAAACGGGCGAGCCATCTGCTGAGACCTTTTCTCATGTTCATTGCCCTCCCGAGTCGCTCACCCGACGTTCAACGCCTTTTTGATCAGATTTGTCAGCAACGTCTTAATGGCATCCGACTTCAGAATGGTGACCAAAAGCGCCGCGAACCCGGTGGCGGCAATCAGCACCACCGCGTACTCGGCTGTGGCCGCTCCTTCTTCCGGCTCAGCCATAAGCGTGCGCATCCGTGCATCCATGAGGCATAGTCGTTCTTTGGCACGGGCGTTGAGCTCTGCGATTTTGGCTTTGCTGTGGGCAAATATGCCCGCTTGACCATCAACGATGATGGGAATGTGCGTGTCCATCGGTATTCCTTTCCCCACGGGAAGGCCCACATCAATCGTGCGCTCTCCTGACTCCGTGCGATAGCGTTTGGCCCTCGCGCCGAACACTGTGACGCGAGGTGAGTTCCACTGTGAAGCAATCCGGCGTGCGGCGCATCAGCGAACGGCACATGTGGTTCCAGCTTGCCAAGTTATCCACACCGCGGCGTGTCATCCACAACAAAAGTGGATAACCACCAGCCATGCGTCATGGCACAACGCAAGACGAGACAACCAAAACAGGCCAGAAGAAACCTACATCAGGAAAGAAGCAATTGCTGGAAGCACTCCGACAATGACAAACGCCGGCAAAAAGCACAAGCCAGTCGGCATCAGCAAACGCACGGACAAACGGGCAGCGGCACGTTCTATACGCGCTCGCTCATCCTTATCAAGCTGTTCGACAGCAGCGTCGATAAGCACTCCGGGAGAATCCCCTTGCAACCAAGCCGGTTCCAAAGACTCGCGGATCATGCCCAGTGCGATGTCACCAGCACCGCCATCCGTATCGCCATGCTGCCCTGACCGGCCTCGCCGTTTTGCGCCACCCAAACGAGCGGAATGGTTCATCCCCGCCGAAGCATCCGTCCCGGCTAAGGCGGCACACCATGCGTCCGACCATGAGACGCCGCGCAATAATGATTCACCCACGCGGCTTAAGCATCGACCGTATGCGCCTCCAACAGCGCGGCCCACAACATCAAGGGCCCGCGGAACCGAGGCTCCTTGCCGCAGAGACACTTGCACCATCCGCAGCACCAGCATGGTCCATGCCGCATCGGCAACCACAACAGGCTCGTCATGATTCGCCCATTGCCCAATGTCAGGCAGACGACTGGCTGCACGCGGCTTCACCATGCTCAGCCAGCATGCGAACGCCGCGCACCCCGATGCAATGCATGTTCCAATCATCTTCGTCTCACCCCGATAGCTGTCAGCCGTCTCGCATCAGGGCGCGCATCCAAACCAGACCGACCACATAGCAGCATCCGCCCGACACCAGACACACTAGGCCGCGTTGAGAACCGAACAAGAACAGCAAGGGGTGAGCTCCCATCAATTCCCCCAACACAACCGCGATTGCCGGCAACGCGCTGAGCAAACCAACCGTGGCTTGAGGCACAGCGAAGGCCTGCGCCCTCATGTTCTGCATCAATCTCATATGCGAGTAGACATCCAATACCGCCTCCAAGCAGGGCACGGCACGGCAGCCCAATTCCTCGCTGACTGTCGCTGCCGCAGCAGCGCCCATGGCGGCACGCACGGACTGCGCGCGTGATTCGTCCGGCAATCGTCGCCGCTCAAACAAGTCGGTCAGGCGTTGTGGGGTCAGCCTGCGCACGGCAAAACGTCCGCCGAATTGCTCCTCGAACGCTTCCACCAGCGTTCCTCCACCTGCCATGCGAGCGATGACGGAGGCCAATACCTGAGCGATTCCGCTCCTCGGCAATGCTGCTGTCGTTCTACGCCCAGCACCACCTCCGACGTTCGAGTCCCACCCATTCCGGCTCACGAAACCTCCACCAGCACCTCGATTGAACCTTCCAGAAAGACTCCGCACATCACGCAGACGATCAACAACCCCAGATTGGCGACTAGGCCATATCAGCACAGCGACCATCGTCAGCATCACACACCAGAGCAATATCCCACCCCCTAGCTACAGCCCCACAATGCCGCGAAATCACGCCACTGAGGTGAATATCGAGGCTCGGCCGAACCGTCCCAAGCCACCAATGGAACGCCTTGCAATTCACCATACGAGGCGTGCAAAGTGCCGATTTGTGCAATATGCCTACGGCCGTCCACTCGTTCAAGATGCAACACCGCATCGAAGGCGCCTTCGGCAAGCATGGCCAATGCACGAGGAGCCACACCGGCCAGTAATCCCAGTGCGATCAAACGCTGCGGCACTTGCGCCACGCTGTTCGCATGCAAGGTGGTCATGCCGCCCCGGTGGCCGGAGTTGAACGCCCTCAGCAGATCCACAATCTCCTCGCCACGGCATTCCCCCAACACCACCCGGTCGGGGCGCATGCGCAGCGTGGCTTTCACCAAATCGGGAAGGCCCACCGCACCTTCGCCTTCAACGTTCGCTTCCCTCACCGCCATGGAAACATGATTCCCATGGCCAAAATCGCCAAGCTCCCGCACCTCTTCCACGGTGACGATACGGTCATTCGCATCACACTGCGCAAGCAACGCCTTTGCCAGGGTGGTCTTGCCCACGCCGGTACCGCCAGTAATCAGCACGGCGGCTCTCTTGCTCACCAGCCCGCTTAGTACCGAAATCCAGCCGGCAGGAAACATGCCCAACTGGGCAAGCCGCTGCAACGATGTCACCTCGCTGCCGGGGAATCGTATGGAAATCGACGCCCCTTGCGGCACTAACGGCGCTATCACCGCATGGACACGCACACCATGCATATTGGAGGCATCGGCAATAGGGCACGCATCATCCAGGCGACGCCCCAATTGCGCGCATAACTGCACCGCATAATCACGCACCACTTGCGGCGATCGGAATGGCACTTGCAAGATATGCTCCCGCATACCGCTGCCACGATCCGCCCAGACGCGGCCCTCACAAGTCACCGCAATATCAGTGACTCGATCATCTGAAGCAAGCTCATCCAATAACCCGAAAAACATGCCTGCGCGATGCAATGCCGTCATGATATCCCCACTTCAATCAGGCAGCCCGAGCACCAGCGCGAATATCCCGCTCCACCGCATCGGCGAGCGCCTCGATGGCCTTACGACTTCCCTTGGGCACGGATCGGATGCCTAATCCCTCAAGCACATCACCGCACAAGCTGGAAGTCAGACGGATGGGACCCACCACTGCAGCGCTCAGATAATCTTCGGCTTCGGCAACATCCACGCTCCCGCGACCTCGCGGCGTACCTCTCGGTTCGATGCCGACAATATGGGGAATCCCGCATTCCCATGCGGACAATCTAAGCCGATGGGCTTTGGCCCGAGCCAAACCGATTACCGAAAGTTCCGCGGCCATCACCTGCACTCCATGGCGCAAGTCACTCACTGTTTCAATCAGGCCTCCCTGGCCGGCATCTACGATGACAATATCGTGCGTTTCGGCAAGTGCTCGAATCACGGCCTGCACTTCCCACCATTCAGGCTGCCGCGTGCTCCAGGGATCGCACGGCAGCACACGAATACCCTCCCAGTCAATGAGCTCATGACGCAGTGCCGCTCCTTCAATACGGCCCAACGGAGCGTCTATCTGACTGAAACGCAGACCCGGCTCACGCTCGAGGCCTAGCAGCAGATCCAAGCATCCCGCCACGAAATCGGCATCGACCAGCACGCAGCTTTGCCCACGCTCCGTGAGCGTCAGCGCAAGCATAGAGGCCATGACGCTGAGCCCCACGCCACCGTGACCCGAAGTCACGGTCACAATATTGTGCAATGCCACGTTCGTGGAGAGCGATTCTTCCGGAGTCCTGTTCGACCGTTTTCTCTCATACGCAGCCATTGGTTGCGGAGGAGGGGTGTAGTAGCGCGGTGGCGGGGAGGACCCGACCCCAGCGGACTGGGGAGGGGACGAAACGGCCGCTGCCGGAGAGCGAGCAACGCGAACAGTGCGAGAGGATGTGTCGATATTCATAGGGAGATTGAACCGTGCGAGCCAACCTATTTCAACCGAAATCAGGTTCTGTGGTTCCAGCTTGCCGAATTATCCACACCCCGGCATGTTGTCCACCAACAATGTGGATAACACAACAAAGCCCCGTTCCGCACATCACATGCGGAACGGGGCTTGGAAAAGAAACGAACCCTACAGCACCAAAAACTACTTATTAAGGTTCTCGATACCGGATTCCATCGTATCCAGCTGGGAATCGGCAACCGACTCCGGCTTCTTCTTGCCGAACTTGGCCTTCAGCAAACCGATGATGGTGGGAGCCAGCGAAACCAGCAGAATCAGCACGATCACCAATTCGAAGTGATCCTGCACGGCCGGAATATTGCCGAAGAAGTAACCCAGCAGCGTGAACAGCGTGGACCAGCATAGGCCGCCAGCCACCGAGAACGGGGTGAATCGGCTCCAACGCATGCCGGAAATACCGGAGATGAACGGCATGAACGTACGAATGAACGGGAAGAAACGGCCCAGGAACACAGCCAGCGGGCCCCACTTCTCAATCATGTGCTCGGTTTTGGCCAAACGCTCCGGGGTCAAGGCCTTCACCTTGCCGGACTGGATAATGCGGCGGCCGAAGAAGTGGCCAATGAAGTAATTGCACTGGTCACCGATAATCGGGGCGCACCAGACCACCGGCAGCAGCCAGAACAGCGGCAGCGCAGCCTTGCCGGTCACGGCATCGGGAGCGGCGAACACACCGGCGGCGAACAGCAGGGAGTCGCCCGGCAGGAATGGGAAGAACACCACACCCGTTTCGATAAATACGATGAGGAAGATGAAGCCGAGGGTCGGCGCCACACCCATGGCAATCCAACCGGCAATCGCGGCACGCGGATCCTTCAGCAGTTCGAGGATGAAATTAACGAAGCCCATGTGTTTCCTATGAGTCCTAAATCTTGTATTGAGCTGCCAGCCCAATGAACCAGACAGTTATATGCAAACCGTCAAACACCCTACCAGCCGGCCTATAACATCAGATCGACTGGGGGTTTCCCACACAAACTCCGCAATACAAACGAAATTTCTACTCCCCCAAACGCTGCCGCACAAAGGCGTCCAGCGCGGCCGCATCGATGCCCTCATACGAGTCGATGGAGGCAAACTGACCAAGGCCGGAAGTGTCGGTGCGAATCCAGCCAGTCTGCGCAATCAGTGTGGCCCCCGAGGCGGCGCCGGAGCGCAGGCCGGATGAGGAATCTTCCATTACCACGCACTTGACCATGTCTTCAGGCGCGATGCCGAGTCTCTCAGCCGCGGCCAGATATGGGGCAGGGCTCGGCTTGTGCTCGTACGGATCATCGCCGCAGACGTAGCCGGCAAGCAATCCATCAGCCTGCTTCATGATGTTCTCGGCCATGCGGCGAGGCGAAGTAGTGACCAGCATGGATGGGATGTCGGCTTCCTTGAGCGAACGCAGCACGTCTTGCACACCAGGAATCCACGGCAGACGTTCGACCTCCGCCTTGAATACATAATCCTTGAGCTGCTTGTCGATTTCGGGAACGCTTAATGTGCAGCCATGCGCAATCATGACCTCCGCCACGTGCGGCACCGGAGTGCCGGAGCACTCCCAACCGAGGTCCTCGTTCCACTCGCCACCATTGTTGTGCGCGATCTCAATCTCACCGTCATGCCAGAGCGGCTCAGAATCGATGAGAGTACCGTCCAAATCCCAGAACACGGCTTTGAGCAGCATGGTTACCTCCGTTCGCATGACCACACGCCAATCGGCGCTTTTACTCTTGCTGCATTCCATTGCACCAACCGGATGCGACAACCATAGCGCGTCAGCACACCGCTCCTGCACTTCAGCGCATGGTCAAACCACCATCGACGTGCAGACATTGCCCGGTAATGAAGCCGGCCATGTCGGACGCCAACAACGCGACCCCTCCGGCGATGTCATCGGGACGGGCAAGGCGGCCAAGAGGCGTCATGGCAATGATTCGTTCACGAACATCCTCGGTGGCGGCTGCGCTGGATGCGGTTCCGGCCGTCAAACCTGCGGCAATGGCATTAACGGTAATGCCGAAGCCGCCCAGCTCCTGGGCCAGAGAGCGGGTCATGCCGACCAAGCCGCCTTTGGCAGTGATATACGAATGGTAGGGCACGATGGGCGAATCGACCAGATTGCTGGAGATGTTGATGATACGCCCGGAGGTCTGGGCTCGCATCAGCGGCACCACATGTGAGCACATCAGATATGCACCATGCAGGCATCCCTCGATCTGTGCGCCAAACTCATCCCAATCGCCTCCAGCAAAAGTGGAACGGCGACGCGGATCAAAGGAGAAGCGTCCGAAAGCATTATTCACTAAGATGTCCACGCCGCCGAATGAGTCGACAGCGGTACCCACCAGCTTGGAAGATTGCGATTCATCGCAAACATCCGCCTGTACAGCTATAGCCAAGCCTCCCAGTGAGTGGATGTCTTCAACAGTGCGCTGCGCGCTGGCGGCGTCATGTACGTAATTGATGACGACAGCGGCTCCGTGCGATGCCAGGCATTTCGCCACGGCCGCTCCTATGCCCTTGCCGGAACCGGTGATGATCGCTGTTCTGCCATCCAGATTCACCATTGGACGCCGTGCCATATCGCTTTGCTCTGTCATTACCCTTGCCTTTCGCCCTGCTACCAGCCCCTGCTGCCCGCAACAGCACAGGCCTATTCCATATCCATATCGAACGAATCGCTGTACGCGTCGCTGCCGCGTTCGACATCCACCGCGCGCAACAGATCGATGAGGTTGAATCCCCCATCATGATGCCAGCCAGATTTCGCCCGATCCATCTCACCGAGCGGACAGATGCGATTCACACCGACCGCGGCCAATATATCTGCAAGACCAAACAGTCTGGTTGAATCCACAGCGACACCGCAGCTCTGCAGCCAGCCACGGCAGGAAGTCAGTCTTCTGGCAGCGTCCAACAAATCTGGCACCGCCACCACGTTGACGGTGCGGTTCAACGGCGACATCAGCGAAGCAACATCCTCGTCGGCACCGCTACCGTCAAGTTCTCGATACAGCACCGACCATGCCGTGCTATGGCCACTGGCGAACACCGCGGTCTTCCCGCCCATCAAGGCTCTCATCTCAGCGTCGGTGCGCGCCCGCTGAATGGCCACGTTCTCGGCGTCACTCAATACGGAGCGCGGATATTTGCGCTGCTGATTCTCAAGCTCGCCACCGAGCAGCTGAGCCACTTCACGAGGAGTGAGGGCACCATCAGTCTCCACGAACACGGTCTGCGGAGCCAGGCAGCTTTGCTGGTCATATGTGGCGATGTCAACAGCCACACGATGCACGGTATCGGCATAGGTATCAGGGCGCAAAGCCTCTCGGCCAATGAACGCCAACCCGACTTTTGCTCCGTAACCTAGACAGGGCTTGGATCCGGCGACTTTACCCGCAATCAATTTGGTAGTCTGCGAAGAACCGTAATCATGTTCGACGACAGGGCGATAGGTAACCCAATCGCTCCTGCCACGAATACCGGATCAAGCCAAACATTGGAAACGAACACGTGCTGAAAACCCAGCAGTACGTTCTGGGCGGTCAGCTCCTTGCGTATTGACATACGCTTCCTCTCTCTCAACGCGCATATGGGATGCCGAGCCGAACAGAGGAGTTCAACCGTCGCATTCCCTACGCGAGTGTTAGCTCACAGGTTCGAAGGGTTCGGCACATACCGTCTCAGCCTAAAGCACCCCTTACGAATCGGTTTTCGCACGCCACCGTAACAAACCTTGACATCTCCATCAAGAAAATTCGTGCTTTTTTCGGCAGCTGCCCGATGTGAGATAACAAACAGTTTTACGAATGGAGAAGGAATCGAAACAATGCGGCCAGACTCACCAACCCCACAGGACCATGGACTTGAAGTCGGCGGGAGTGGAGTTGGAGTCGCCGGTGGCGCCGGCAGCGGTATCGGCGGCAGTATCGCGGCCGGGCAGTTCGCGGGTTTCGCGGCGGATGGCGTTGCGCCAGAGGCGGGCGCGGTTGGAGCGTTGTACCTCCACAATATTGCCGTCACGGCCTGCGGCGAAAACGCTCTCCTGGTCGCCGGTTTGCATGCGTTTGACTTCGCGGCGCAGTTGGCGATTCTCTTCTTCGAGGACCAAAATGCGTGCGATGCCGGAAAGATTGATGCCTTCGTCCTGGCTCAGGCGCTGAGCGCGAGTCAGGCGGGCAATGTCACGCAGGCAATAGCGGCGAGCGCCGCCATCCGTGCGCTGCGGACGAACCAAACCGAGGCGGTCGTACTGACGGAGGGTCTGGGGGTGAATGTTGGCCAACTCGGCGGTCTGGCCGACGGTGAAGATGGGCAGTTCGATGTCGAAGCCGACGTCATCGGCTCCGTCGAGATCGGCCCTGCCCATCACGAGCGCGGTTGCGCACATCGCGTACAACTGCTTCATCTGGTTGGCTAACCGCGCCATTGTTCACCTCCTGTGATTTTGAGAGCCTTCGGTTCGATTCCCGGCTCCCCTCAGAGAGGGGAGCCAAGACCACCCTCAGTCAGCCTTTGGCTGACAGCTCCCACCAGCGGGAGCCAAGATTGCGCTCATTCAGCTTCTACCAGCGGGAGCCCCTGTTAGTTGAGATAGTCGCCGGCTTTTTCGTCGAATTCTTTGGCGGCGTGCTTGACCGCCAGACCCGGCTTGGCAGGGACCATGATCTGCACACGGCCGATCAGGTCGCCCGGCTGGTTGCCACGCTTGACGCCCAGCCCGGCCAACTTGACCTCGGCACCGGAGCTGGAGCCCGCAGGCACCTTGAAGGTAACCAGGTTCCCGTCGATGTCCTTGGCGTCGACCTTGCCGCCGGCCACGGCCTGGCCTACGGTGACGGGCAGGTTCATGACGATGTCACGACCGCGCATCGAGAACGTGGAATCCGGATTGACGGTGACGTGCAGGTACAAATCGCCGGCCTTGCCGCCGTTGATGCCCGGCTTGCCCTTGCCGGCCAGCTTGATCTTCTGACCGTCCTTGACGCCGGCGGGCACATGAGCCTTGAACTTCCTGCCATCCACGGACAGGGACACGGTCGCACCCTTGACCGCCTGACGAAGGGTCAAGCTGATCTTGGAGTTGCGGTCCTCGCCGTTTTCGGGGCGCGGGGCTTCCTCATAGCCGTAGCCACCGGCGTTACCGTATGCCTGCTGGCCGTAGCCGCCAGCACCCTGCCCCGCGGCCCCACCGAACATCGAGAAGATGTCGTTGAGATTGGAGTTGCCGCCGCCCGAAGTGGAGAAGCGGATACGCGAACCGTTGCCACCGGCACCCTGGCCAAACATGGAGCCGAAGATATCGGAGAAGCCGGAAGCGTCGAAGCCGCCGGCACCGGAACCACCGGCAAAGCGGGCGCCGCCCATGCCGAACTGGCGAATCGCGTCGTACTTTTGGCGATCTTCTTTCTTGCTCAGCACGTCGTAGGCTTCGGAGATGTCCTTGAACTTCTCCTCAGCTTCCTTGGTCTTGTTGACGTCAGGGTGGTACTTGCGGGCGAGCTTGCGGTACGCCTTTTTGATGTCGTCGTCCGAAGCGTCCTTGGAGACACCAAGGACTTTGTAGAAGTCTTTACTGAGCCATTCGTTTTCAGCCATTCATGTCTCCTTTCTTGAAAAGTCTTTATGGTTGGCTCCCGCTGGCGAGAGCTGTCGAGCGAAGCGAGACTGAGGGTGGTTTATATTCAGTGTTTGACCACCCTCAGTCAGCCTTCGGCTGCCAGCTCCCTCCAGCGGGAGCCAAGGTAATGTCAGCTCGTTAGCGAGCTGGCCGTTATCAGTTTTGCGGGGAGGCTACTACTACTCGGGCGGCGCGGATTACGCGGTCGCCGATACGGTAGCCGGCTTCCACCACGGTGTCGACGGTTTCCTTGTCGGCATCGGCATCCGGCTTGTGCAGGATTGCCTCATGCTTGGTGGGGTCGAAGTCCTCGCCCTTTTCGCCGAACTTCTCGACGCCGAACTTCTCGAAAGCCTTGTCGATCTTGGCAGCCACCGCCTTGAACGAATCGTCCATCTCGCTGTTCTCGCGAATGCGGTCGATGTCGTCAAGGGCCGGCAGCAGCGCGGTCAGCACGTCGATAATGCCGTGCTGGCGGAAGCGCTCCTGCTCCTTCTGCGCACGATTGCGGTAGTTGATGAACTCCGCGCGTTCGCGCTGCAGGGCTTCGAGGTAGTCGGCGGCTTCCTTCTTGGCCTTGCCGAGAGGGGTGAGGGTGTCTTCGGAATCGGACTGGCCTTCGCCAGTCTTCTCTCCGGCATCCGACTTCTCTCCCTCAGCTGCGGCAGGAGCCGCGTCGGCTCCTTCATTGGAAGGAGCCTGGGCAGCCGAATCCTGCGCAGAGCCGGACTCGGCGGAGGCGTCAGCCCCTGAAGAGGCCTGAGCGGCCTGGCCGGCAGCCTCAGCATCTGAGGGATCCGGCAGGTCGTTCAGGTAGTCGTCCTTGTTGAACTCGGACATCACTTGTTGTCCTTGTCGTCATCGTCGTCCACGACCTCGGCCTCGACGGTGTCGTCGTCAGAACCGGAGGCGGAGCCAGCGGAAGCGCCGGCCGCACCGGCACCAGCCGCGGCACCTTCAGCACCCTGCTGGGCGTAGAGGACCTGGCCGATCTTCTGAGCGGAGGTCATCAGCTCACCCTGAGCGGTCTTGACCTTATCGGTGTCGTCACCCTTCAGGGCTTCCTTCAGAGCGTTCACCTTGTCGGTGACTTCCTTGACGATGTCGTCGGACAGCTTGTCCTTGTTGTCGTTGACGAGCTTCTCGGTGGAGTAAGCGAAGGCTTCAGCCTGGTTGCGGGTCTCGGCGTCTTCCTTGCGCTGCTTATCCTCAGCCTCGTGAGCCTCGGCTTCCTTGACCATGCGGTCGATCTCGTCCTTCGGCAGGCCGGAACCACCGGTGATAGTCATGGACTGCTCCTTGCCGGTGCCCTTATCCTTGGCGGACACGTGCACGATGCCGTTGGCGTCGATGTCGAAGGTGACCTCGATCTGCGGGACGCCACGCGGAGCCGGAGCGATGCCGGTCAGCTCGAAGGTGCCCAGCGGCTTGTTGTCGCGAGCGAACTCACGCTCACCCTGGTAGACCTGAATCAGCACGGACGGCTGGTTGTCTTCAGCAGTGGAGAAGACCTCGGAACGCTTGGTCGGAATGGCGGTGTTGCGGTCGATGAGCTTGGTCATGATGCCACCCTTGGTTTCGATACCGAGGGACAGCGGGGTCACGTCAATCAGCAGGACGTCCTTACGGTCGCCCTTGATGACGCCGGACTGCACGGCAGCGCCGACAGCCACAACCTCATCCGGGTTCACGGACTGGTTCGCTTCCTTACCACCGGTGAGTTCCTTGACCAAGTCCTTGACGGCGGGCATACGAGTGGAACCACCGACGAGCACCACGTGGTCGATGTCGCTCACGGAGATGCCGGCGTCGTGCAGCACGTTGTTGAACGGCGTGCGGCAGCGGCCCAGCAGGTCGGAGGTCATTTCCTCGAAGTGCGCACGGGTCAGGGTCTCGTCCAGGTGCACCGGGGTGCCGTCAGGGGTCATGGCCAGGTACTGCATGGAGATGGAGGTGCTGGTCGAGGAGGACAGCTCCTTCTTGGCCTGTTCAGCGGCTTCCTTCAGGCGCTGCAGAGCGATCTTGTCCTTGGACAGGTCAACGCCGTACTTGTTCTTGACTTCGCCGACCAGCCAGTCGATGACCTTCTGATCCCAGTCGTCGCCACCGAGGTGGTTGTCACCGTTGGTGGCCTGCACCTGAATGGTGGAGAAGCCGTCGTCGTCCTTGCCGATCTCCAGCAGGGAGACATCGAAGGTGCCGCCGCCGAGGTCGAAGACCAGGATGCGCTCGTCTTCCTTGCCCTTCTCCAGACCGTAGGCCAGAGCAGCTGCGGTCGGCTCGTTGATGATACGCAGAACGTTCAGGCCTGCGATCTTGCCGGCGTCCTTGGTGGCCTGACGCTGGGCATCGTTGAAGTATGCCGGGCAGGTGATGACAGCATCGGTGACGGGCTCACCGAGGTAAGCCTCAGCGTCCCTCTTCAGCTTCATCAGAATCTGTGCGGAAATCTCCTGCGGAGTCCACTTCTTGCCGTCGATGTCGACGGTCCAGTCAGTGCCCATGTGACGCTTGACAGAAGAAATAGTGCGGTCAACGTTGGTCACAGCCTGACGCTTGGCCACCTCGCCGACGAGGATTTCGCCGGACTTGGAGAACGCGACCACGGACGGGGTGGTGCGCATGCCCTCAGCGTTGACGATAACGGTGGGCTCGCCACCTTCCAGCGTAGCGATGCAGGAATTCGTGGTGCCCAGATCGATACCAACTGCACGTGCCATAATGTGTGCTCCTTAATTATTCGTTTGTTCTTACGTTGTTCGCTCAAGTTCCTTGGTTGGTTCTTGGGCCTTCCAAAACTTGAGCCTACATCACTCAACTTCTGTTTGGCAAGTTCTATTCCCAAATTCATCACAAAAGTTGAGCGATGTAGGCTCAGGTTTTTTGGAGCGGCTCTGAGCCACCCCCAGTCAGCTTCGCCGACAGCCCCCGCCAGCGGGGGCACTCAGCAACTGACGCGGTGTGGACTACTGTTCGGAGCCCTCCTTACTGTTGACGGCATTGCCGCCCCTGGAGAACCGCTGCAACAGCATGCCGGCAGCGGTCATCACCAATACGGCGACCGCCATGACGGACAGGGCTACGCCGGTGTTGGGCAGAGCGGCAGCGCCGAACTGCTGGGATTGGCCGGCCGCGGTGTCGGATGCGCCGCTGGAGGCGTTGCCGTCACCGGTCTGACCATTGCCGTTGCCACTATCGCCCGGAGTACCCGGGGTGGCGGTGCCGCCCGACTGGTTATCGTCCTTGCCGCCATCGGGCTTGGTCGAATCATCGTCGACGCCGGCCTTGAGCACGGCAGCGGCGAGCGCTCCGGCCTGGTAGCCGTCAGCGCCCACGGTGGTTGCAGCATTCTTATCCTGCGTCTCCGTCACCTTGCCATCGGCGGCCAGCACGGTGTACTTGCCAGCCGGCACGGCCTCGACCGTTGCGGCCGATTCGTTGGCGTTGAACACCACCACATACGTGTCGCTGCCGTCCTTCAGCTGGTAGGCCACCACGCCGTCGGACTGCTGCAGCACCGTCATGTTCTTGGCGATGTCATCATAGCTGCTCAGGTGCAGGTTCTTGATGGACTTGCGCAGGGCGATCAGGCCCTTCACATAGTTCACGGAACCCGCCTGCTCGACCGTGCGGTTCCAGTCGATGGCGTTCACCGCGTCGCCGGCGTTGTAGCTGTTGCCATTGCCGCCCTTGGTGCGCAGGAACTCCTGGCCGAACTGCATGTCGGTGATGCCCTGCGAGAGCAGAATCAGCGAGTCGGCGAGCTTGGCGCGAGCGAGTCGCGTCTCCTCGGAGTCGTTGGGCGCGCTCTTGACCAGCTTGTCGTACAAGGTCAGGTTGTCGTGGATCTCGACGTACTGCACCACCTGATCCGCGCCGCCGTAGTTCGTGTCGGCGGTGCCGTTGTTGCAGTGGCCGTTCTCATCGATGCCCTCGCGCTTGTTGTTGCAGCCGAGCACGTTGGTGGCGATGAGGTTCTCCTTGTTGGCCTTGCCGGCGATGAAGCCGGTGTCCTCGTCGGAGAACACGCTGCCCTTAATCGCGTCGCGCAGGGAGTCGTTGAAGAACGCCACGCCCTTGACCTTGGAGGCATTGGGCTGCGTGGTTTCCTGGTTGCCAATGGCGTCAGTCATATCCCAGCCTTCGCCGATGACGAGAATCGACGGATCGATCTCGTCAAGCGCCGCACGCACCTGATTCATGGTGGTCTGGTCAATCAGACCCATGAGGTCGAAGCGGAAGCCGTCCACGTTGTACTCGGTCGCCCAGTACTTCACGGAATCGACGATGTACTTACGGGCCATCGCACGCTCGGAAGCCACGTCGTTGCCGCAGCCGGAGCCGTTGGTCAGGTTGCCATTGGCGTCGTAGCGGAAGTAGTAGCCAGGCACGGTCTTGTTGAAGGCGTGTTCGGAGGCGTTGTAGACGTGGTTGTAGACCACATCCATCACCACGTACAGGCCGTTCTTGTGCAGCCCGGAGACCATCTGCTTCATTTCCTTGACGCGAGCGCTCGGGTCACTCGGGTCGGAGGAGTACGAGCCTTCCGGCACGTTGTAGTTCTCCGGATCGTAGCCCCAGTTGTACTGCGCGCCGTAGCTCAGATCGCCGGTCTCGTCCACGGAACCGTAGTCGTAGACGGGCATGATCTGCACATGCGTCACGCCGAGCGACTTGAGGTAGTCGATGCCGGTGGGCGCCGCGCCCTGCTTGCCGTCGACCGTGGTACCCTCCTCGACGAAGCCGAGATACTTGCCGCGATTGGCTTCGGAGACGCCGGAGTTCGGGTTGATGGTCATGTCACGAACGTTCGCCTCGGTGATGATCGCGTCGGCCGGCTTGCTGAACGACGCCATGCGCTTGCCGGCATCGCCCTTCTCCTTGTCGGAGAGCACGACGGATCGCTCGCCGTTGGCCACGGCGGCGGTCGCGTACGGGTCGGCGGACGTGTTGACCGTGCCGTCGGCGAAGGTCAGCTCGTAGTCGTAGGCGTAATCCTTGAGATCCTTGTCCACGGCGAACGTCCACACGCCCTTCTTGCCGGACTTCTCCAGCGTCACGGCGTCGGTCTGCGCTGCCTTCGGATCGGTGGAGTCGGCGTACAGGCGCAGCGTCACCTTGGTGGCGGTCGGCGCCCACAGCTTGAACGTGGACTTCTCGGCCTTGTAGGTCACGCCAAGATCATCGCCGTCGTAGGCGTACTTCTTGTCGAACGCGTCGGAGCGCACGACGGCGCCGAGCGACACGGTCTGCGTGCCGTAGTCCTCGATCGTCACCTTGTAGGCCTTGGTCACGTCAAGATTGTCGGCCGTGGTAATGGTCACGGTGTTCCCGCTAGCCTTCACATCCTTGATCTTCACACCCTCGACCGACACCGCGTCGGCCGGCTTGTCGATGGTGAGCGCCTTGTTGAGCTTGACCGTGATGGTGTTGAAGTCGGTCATTTCGGCGGAGACGATCGTGCCCTTGGCGTCGTAGAGCGTGCCGTTGGTGTAGATCGTCGTGTCGCCCTGCACCAGCCAGATTTCGGCGGATGCGGTGCCGTCGGCGTTCACGGTGATGGCGGACTGCGGGATCGTGCGGTTCTCGTCGTTCGGATCCTTGGCTTCCCAGCTGTCGCCGCCGTAGCGCACGATGAACTGCGGAGCGCTCATGCCGCTGCCCTTGAGCGTGTACTTGGCAATCAGGCCGTAGTCGTCGTGCTCGGTGAACGGGTAGGCAGCACCGTTGACGCCGTCGGCCCAGCCCCAGATGTCCCATGCCTTCATGCCGTCTTCGCTGGTGTAGTCGTCGGCGAGGCGGTGGTAGTGGATGGTCACGTCAATCTGGTTGGCGGCCTTCTTGTAGCCGTCGGGGGCTTCGGTGAGCGTTTCGTCCGGATTGGCGCCGTCGACCCAGATTTCGGCGGTGCCGGTGGAACCGTCGATGGTACGGTCGCTGCCGACCTTGTCCCAGCCTTCGGTGGTGACGATCACACCGATCTTGGCGGCGTCGTACGCACCATCGATGGTGGTCTCGAACACCTTGCCGTAGGAGTCCTCGCCGGTGAAGGCGTGCCACGCGCCGTTCAGGGTGGCGCCGTTCTTGTCGGTGCCCCACATGTACACGCCGCGATCGGCGACGGCGTCGCCTTCGGCGGGCTTGTAGTGCACGATCACCTTGGTCTTGGGCTGGTACGACTGCACGTCGGAGGGCACGCCGGCGCTGGCCTCGTGGTCGGCGACCGCCGTCCAGTGGCCCTGCGCGGTGTAGTTGCCGCCGCCATTCGGGTTGTCCCAGTTGTCGCCGCCGTCGGTGAATACGTATTCGAAGGACTTGCCCTTCGGATCGACCGTAAACTTGACCCAGCCGTTGCCGGCGTCGGCCATCAGCTCGTGGCCCTGCTCGGCCCAGCCGTCGATACCGTAGTGGAGGTACGCCTGCTTCCAGCCGTCGGGCAGCTTGTAGTAGATGGTGCGGCTCGTGTCGGCCGTGGCCTTCTTGGTCTCGTCGTTGACGGACAGGTCCGGATCGGACGGATCGGACTTGGTCGTGCCGGTCCAGGAATCCTTGGTCGCGCCCGCGTAGATCGCGATGGCGGAATTCTTCGCGAGCGTCGCGTCGAACGTGCCGTCGTCCTTCACGGTCACAGTTGCAGAGCAGTCGCCGGTGGCGTACACGTTGCAGTATTCGCCGGCGGGCAGTGACGTCTGGAACGTCTGCTTGGAGTCGTCGGCGCTGTTGTTGAGCGCGAGGTAGCCGACGTCGCCGCGACCGAAGCCGAGCACGTTGGTGTCGTACGCCTTCCAGTTGGTGACGTCGGTGCCGTTGACCGCGTTGTGGAAGCCGATCATGCCGCGGATCGCGGTCCAACGTTCGGCGCACTGCCAGGTGCCGGAGGTCATCGAGCCGTCGGTCGGGCACTCCATGTCGGGCACGGAGGTTTCGGTGGCGCCGGGAGCGCCGTCGTCGGAGTTGTCGAAGTAGTAGCCGGAGTAGATGTGCGGCTGGCCGTAGTCGTACGCGAGCATGAACGCGTTCGCGAGCAGGTACTTCGAGCCCTTCTTGTAGGTGATGGCCGATCCGCGCTCGGTATCCCAGTTGGTCACCCACACTGCGGCCTTGTCGGAGCTCACCCAGCCGTCGCCGCCGACCTTCGCAAGGCCCTTGCTGGCGTCGGTGATGTCGCCGGCGAAGGCGACCGACAGGTGGTTGGTGAAGTTGAATTCGGAGACCTTGCCGTTCGCCACATAGTTGCTCGGCTGGATTTCCGCGGCTTCGGAGGCGTTGCCGATGACTTCCTGCTCGAAGAAGATATCGTCGGCGTTGCGGCCGGACTTCTCGGCGAGCTTGGCCTTGATGGCGGCCACGTCGGCCGTGGCGATGTGTTTGACCGCGTCGACGCGGAATCCGTAGACGCCGAGGTCGAGCAGGCGGTTCATGTAGTCGGCGAGCTTGTCCTGCACGTATTCCTGGCTGGTGTCGAGGTCCTGCAGGCTGGTCAGGCGGCAGTTCTGTACTTCGTCGGCGTTGGTGTAGTCGCCGATGTTCTTGGTGCAGTCGTGGAAGTTCTCTTTGGTGTACGGGATTGCGGGGAAGTTGCCCTCGCCGTCGTACTTGCTGCCGGCGACGCCGGTGCCCTCGCCCTGATCGGCGCCGGTGGTGTGGTTGATGACCGAGTCGGCGATGATCTCGACGCCCGCCGCGTTGCACGTGGCGATCATGGTCTTGAACTCGGCTTCCGTACCGAGCTTGGAGTCGAGCTTGTAGCTGACCGGCTGGTAGGAGGTCCACCATTCAGTGCCCTGGATGGACTCCATCGGCGGGGAGACCTGTACGTAGCCCACACCTTCGGGGCCGTAAGCCTCGGTACACTCCTTGGCCACCGAATTCCAGTTGGTTTGGAATGCGATGGCGATCACATCGCCCGGCGCGCCAACAGATGTGCGCGCCTGTGCATTGGCCTCGGTCTCGTCCGCAGAAGCCGGCAATGCTACCAGCGTTGTGGCAGACATTGCCACCGCTATGCCGGTTACGGCAAGGCGTTTGGCGAGCGAGCTGAATCGTCGTACGGCCATATGAGTCCTTTCTCTCATCCTTGAGCATTGACCGCACGAACCATGAAGGGGAACACCCCCTATCGCACGGTCAGACCGTTGACAACGTTTGCAACACTTTCAGCACCACTCCTGCAGAAACGGCATGCAGCACAGTTGACAGACTGCATACGTTCGCAACACTATGTCCCAATCAGCATACCACACCAAGCAACACTTCCCCTAGCTTCGCGCTAACGTTTGCAGTGTATGATACAAATGATTACACATTGTGGATGGCGCAACCCGTTAGGGGGATTACGTGGCATAGCTGATACCACGAATTGCACGAGGAGGAACATGGGCAAGGCAGACATCTACCAAGTAGCCAAGGAGGCCGGAGTCTCCATTTCTACAGTGTCGCGCGCCTTCACCCGCCCGGAACTCGTCTCGGCAAAGACCCGCCGCAAGGTGCTGGATGTGGCCGATAAGCTCGATTTCAACATCTCCCGCTCCGCCACCGCCCTGAAGTCCGGACAGACCTACCGTGTGGCGATGCTGATGAATGAGGAGATCACCAGCTGGTTCAATACGCAGACGTTCGCGGGCATCGAATCGGTGATGCATCCGGCCGGCTATGACATCTCGCTGTTCCAGCACATCGATACCGCCGCAAACCGTCATGAGTTCTTCACCGACCTGCCGATTCGCCGCAATGTCGATGCCGTTTTCGTGGCCTCGTTCGCTATCGATCCGCACGAGGTCGAGCAGCTGCAGCGCATTCATGTGCCGATCATCGGCATCAATACGCCGTCTTCCGAAGGCTTTGACGCCACCATCAGCATCGACGACGAAAAAGGCATGTACACGGCCGCGCAGCATCTCATCAACCTCGGCCACAAGCACATCGTCTACCCCTGTTCCGAGGCCGCCGGGCTGGATTCCTCGATTGACGCACGCGCACAGGGCTTCATCAACGCCTGCAAGGACGCCGAAGGCAAGCACGACATCAATTGGGAAGTGCTCTCCGTGCCGCGCGGCCCGGCCTTCGCCGACTCCGCATTATCCGCGCTGCTGGCGATGGATGAGTTCCCGGACGCAATCTGCTGCCAGATGGATATGATGGCGATTCCGCTGGTGCTCAAGCTGGAGCGTTACGGACACCGCACGCCGCGCGATTATTCGATTGTCGGCTTTGACGACAGCCCCTATGCCGACACCATCAACTTGACGACCATGCGTCAGGATCCGTATGCGATGGGCCGCGCAGCTGCCAATAAGGCGTTGACGCTCATCAGCGGCAAGACGCTCTATGACCCGCACGAGGTGCTCGAGGCGCAGCTAGTGCCGCGCAGCACCGATATTCCATTCGGGGAAATGGCGTAACTAGGCCAGCGCGCCGATAATCAAAAGCACTGGATAGACCGCGTACCAGGCCCACTTGGTCCAAGACTGCTTGAACCCGACTTCGTCATTGCGGTAGTGCAGGAAGGCCACACCAATACCGGGCGTAATGCACATCACGGCACCCAGCAGCCCGGCGGCGAACATCATCGTATTTTCACGCGCGTTCAGGAAGTAGAACACCAGCACAAACAGCAGCGTCAGCACACCGGTATACATAATCCGCTGATCCACGCCCACGCGCAGCAGCAACGCCCACAGCAGTCCGGCCAGAATGACCACAATGGTCAGCAGCCAACGCACCGCAGCCGCACCGCCTCGCTGAGCACCGGACCACGGGCGCAGACTCTCCCCGCCGTACTGGTATGCAATCCAATCCACCAGCATGAGCACGACCAGGGCGATGACCAAGCCATACACCGGGTTCTGCGCGCTCAAGTCGAATGGCTTGCCGGTCATAATCAGGTCGTACGGCACATCGCTGACCACCGCGACGATGAACAGACGGAGCACATATTTTCCAATGCTGCCCGTATGCCGGTAGCCGTCGAACAGCAGCCATGAGTAGATGGGGATGGCGCACCATGAAGCCGCCGTGCACGCCACCACCACGGTCAGTGCAGCCATGTCCTGAGTCGGGTCGCCCAACATGGCCGGCAGGACCGAGACGCCGGCCACGCCCAATGCCATGAATAGGGCGCCGATCATCTTGAGACGGAATACGGACAGGCCCTTGCGGCGGCGCTTCTCACCACGCCGCTGCTTTGCCATCTCCACTTCGTTCATAAGGTTGCGCCTTCCTGTTCTGGCTCCCCTCTGAAGAGGGGGAGCTGGCTCGCGCAGCAAGACTGAGGGGAGCCAAGCTATATATTCAAGTATCCTAATAATCCAGCATAATCGGGGCCGGTCAGCGAGCGCACGGCGTGCTGGCTGGTTTGCGGATCGCCGGGCGGGGAGATCTCGGTGCGCATATAGACGCCATCGATGCCCGCGCCAGCCGCGCCCATAATGTCCGAACGTTCGTCGTTGCCCACCATCAGCACCCTGCAGGGGGCCACACCCTCGGCCTGCGCGGCACGGCGGAATATGGCGGGAGATGGTTTGCGCACGCCGATTTCACTGGAGATAACAATCCGGTCGAACGCATATTCCAAGCCCAACATCGCCAGCTCCGGCCGCGTATAGCAGGATTGCGCGTTGCTGACGAGCACAACGCGCAATCCCACGGATCGCAATCGCGCCAGCAATTCCAGCGCGCCCGGGTAGAGGCGCAGCATACTGGTGCTGGCCTGTCGAAACGTCCAAGCCAACGCCCGGGCCATATCCATCCGGCTTTCCCGAACGGCAGCGTTCCCCTCAAGCGAAGTCTGCGCAGCGGCTTGGGAATCGCGACATATCACGTCATCGCACTCTCTGAACCTCGCCAATACGGCGTCGGCCCGGCTGGCAAGATCGGCCAATGCCGCATCCCGACAACCCATCAGTCCGGCGAACACCGGCAGTAGATCAGGTTCGGCGTGTGTGCCATGAGCGGCAAAGGCCGCCGCGCGAATCGGCTCGGCCAACGTTTCGAACCGGGCCCTCAGCGAAGCATTGTCCGGATACGGCACCCCGTATTCCGCCAGAGCGGCGCGCAGCGCGCCCCATGCCGCGGCCGACTCCTCATCGGCGCGAATGTCCACCAAAGTGCCGTAGAGGTCGAAGAAGATCGCGTCATATGACAAGCCCCGCCGGCGTGGGCTATCGGCAGCATGACCAGCGGTGACCCCTCGTTCATTGATCACGTTCAGTTTGCTGTTCGACAGCCCCCACCGGCGGGAGCAAGCTTCATATTCACCCACGATTGCGCCGCCAGATAGTGAAGGTGTGGGATGGCAGGGGCAATCGCCGGTTCTCGACTTCGCCTGGCATCTCGTCACCGGAGCAATAGATGCAGGCCCATTCGTCGGGAGCGATTTTCGACACTTCGCCGTACGGGCCGGGCATCTCCAGATCGGTGGCCAGCTGAGTCCGCGGCTCGCCGGTCGGGTTGATGGCCACGCAATCGTCTCCCACACGGAACACCACGATCTCATCGGTACGCGGCACGATCATGCGGGCCCCGCCAAAGTAGGCCGGATTGCTGCGGCGCAGACGAATCAGCGCGGCATAATGATTCACCAACGAGCCCATGCGCTGCGCCCGCCGCCAATCCAACTGGTTCAGGGCGGACGGGCTGCAATACGAATCGGANACGCCGTGCTTGGTACGCGCGAACTCCTCGCCCGAAAGCATGAACGGCACACCGGCCGCGGAGAACACGATGCCGGCGGCCAAACGGTTGGCGCGTATCAGATCCGCGCTGGACTCGTCCTGGGCGTCGTAGTCGACATCCGTGGGCACTCGGCGCATCGAAGCACACAGCTTGTCCCACAGGGTCAGATCGTCGTGAGCGGAAACGTACTGGACCACCTGCCCCACGCTGGCGGTTTCGCGCAACGTGCCGCGCCAGGCATCCTCGGCATGGCGGATGTCCTCGGCGTAATCGGCAGCGGCACCGGTCAGGTATCCGGGAACCCACTGGTAGAACACGTGGCCGCGCACGGTGTCTCGCGTGGAATCGCAGAACGCGCCGATCCGCGGGCCCAAGTAAGGCATGCCGCGCTTGTCGGCCAGAATCGTGCCGGGTTCGAGCGCAGTTTCCCGGGCGGTCCAAGGCTCGCCGTGCATGAGGATTGTGGCGCCGTCGGGTAGCTGGTCCAGCGCAGTGCGGATGACGTTCATCGTCTCCACGTCAATCAGGCCCATCAGGTCGAATCGGAAGCCGTCGACATGGTATTCGCGAGCCCAGTAGACCACCGAATCCACAATGTATTTGCGCATCATCGGATGTTCGGTGGCCACATCGTTCGTGCAGGCCGAACCGTCGGCGAACGTGCCGTCGGCGCGGCGGCGCAGCGCGTAACCGGGGATCATGCGCTCGAACCAGTTGTCGGTGGAGAACATGTGGTTGTAGACCACGTCCATGATCACTTTGATGCCGGCCGCGTGCAGCGATTGGATCATCTGCTTGCATTCGCGGATGCGCACGGCGCCGTCATACGGGTCGGTGCTGTATGAACCTTCGGGCACATTGTAATTCAGCGGATCATAGCCCCAGTTGAAGCCGTGCTTGGGGTCGGTTCGCGGAATCGATTCGTCGATGGAACCATAGTCGTAGAACGGCATGAGCTGTACGGCGGTGATGCCGAGCCACTTAAGATAGGCCACGCAGGTGGGGAATTCGCCCTCGCCGTCCACGCTGGTGTCCGGATGGGTGAACGCCAGATAGGTGCCGCGATGTTCTTCGGGGATGCCGCTGTGCTCGTCGTTGCTGAAATCGCCGATATGGGTTTCCCAGATCACCAGGTCACGGCTGGGGATGTGCGGGCGGCGGTCCTGCTCCCAGCCGTCCGGATTGGTTTGCGCCAGGTCCACGACCATGCTGCGGCGCCCGTTCACACCGGCCGCGCGGGCCCAAGGATCCGCCGTGCGATTGACGGTGCCGTCCGGGAAACGGACGAGATAGTCGTAGTACGTGCCGTGGCCGATGCCGTCGCAGTGGATCTGCCAGGTGCCGGCTGTGCCGGGGGTCATTTCACGGGACTGGAAGGGCTCGACGGTGTCATAGGGTGCGCCGGAGTCGAACAGGCGCAAGGTGATGCCGTTGGCCGTGGGCGCCCAGATACGGAACGTGGTGCCCTTGGCGTCGGGGAACGCGCCGAGATCGCCATCCTGGTAGACGGGATAATCGGGGCATGGCATGGCTAGCTCGGCGGGCGTCCAGTCCGCCACCGCCACCACGGAAATTGGCCTCTCCATTGCGGTCCTTTCTCACTTTCTGGCTCCCCTCGCTGAGGGGAGTATTGGCGTAAGCTGGTGCTCCCCCTCAGTCGCCTACGGCGCCAGCTCCCCTCTTCAGAGGGGAGCCAAGTTAAACCCCACTACGTAACGACTCAGCCCTGCAATTACGGACTCGCCTGCGGCGAGGTTCAATCCGACCTTCGCCCGGCTATCGCCTCGCTCAGGCTGACGCTACAGACAGCCCACTGGGCTGTCTGCTTAACGCGTCAGCCCTTAACCGAACCAGACATCGATTCCTGGTAGAAGCGCTGCATGACGATGAATAGGATGGCGATCGGGATGGAGATCACCACGGCTGCTGCGGCGAAGCGCGCGTACCAGTTCTGGATGTATTCCTTCTGCAGCATGAGCCACAGGCCCAGCGCCACTGTGTAATTGGACTGCGTGCGGCAAATCACCTTGGCCATCACGAAGTCGAGCCACGGGGTCAGGAAGCCGATGATGGCCTGGTAGACGATCATGGGCTTACAGATTGGGATGATGATCTTGGTGAACACCTGCAGACGGGTGCAGCCGTCCAGCAGCGCGGCCTCGTCAAGCGAGGTCGGAATCGTATCCATGTATCCCTTCATCACGTAGAAGCCCGCGCCGGTACCGGCGGAGTAGACCAGAATCAGGGCGATGGTGGTCATGCCTTCGCTGGTGAGGCCCACGGCCTTCAAGATGAAGTAGATGGCGGAAACGGCCATGATGCCGGGGAACATGCCAAGCACCAGCACCACGTTCATGAAGGTCTTGCGGGTGCGGAAACGCATGCGGCTCATGCAGTAGGCCACTGACAGCACGAACACCACCGAGATAAGGCACACGAAGCACGCCACGATGAACGTGTTCATGAACATCTTCGGGAAGTTCAGCACCGAGCGGTCGGTGAACAGCGTGATGTAGTTGTCGAGCGAGAACTCGGTGGGGAAGAACGTCTTGGTGTAGGGTGCGGTGTTCTTGTTGAAGCTCTCCGCAAACACCCAGACAATCGGAATCAGCCAGATGATGGCCATGACTCCCAGGAAGAGATAGGAGAGGACGTCGCCAAGAATACGACGCTTCTTGGTGTCATGCATCAGACCGTGCGATTCGGGTCGCTTCATACGGGCAGTCGTCTGTATGGTCTGCTCGGAATGCCTGCTCATCGGAATGCCTCCTCGTTCTTGTAGGAACCGGAATTGCGGTAGGTGATCAGCGACACCACCGCGAGGACGATGAACGTCATGATGCCAATCACGGCACCGAGGTTGTAATCGTTCTTATCGACGGTCAGCTTGTACAGCCAGGTGATCAGAAGGTCGGTCTTGCCTGCGGAATCGCCGACCGGCACCGGGTTGCCGCCGGACAGCAGGTAGATTACGTTGAAGTTGTTCACGTTGCCGGTGAACGTGGTGATCAGGTACGGGGTGAGCACGAAGATGATGTACGGCATGGTGATCTTGGTGAAGATCTGCCACCAGTTCGCGCCGTCGATCTTGGCCGCCTCGTACTGGTCGGCCGGGATGTTCTGCAAAATACCGGTGACCTGCATGATGGTGTACGGAATACCAACCCACAGGTTGATCACGATGACCGTGACGCGGGCCCAAGTGGCATCCGTGAAGAACGGCAGAGCCTGATCAATCCAACCCCACTCCATGAGCAGGCGGTTGATGGCGCCGGTGGGCTGAAGCATGGTGCGCATGACCAGCAGGGAGACGAACTGCGGCACGGCGATGGACATGGAGAAGCACGCACGCCAGAAGCCCTTGAAGCGCGTGGTCTTGCGGTTGATGACCATCGCGAAGAACATGCCGATAAAGAAGTTCAGGAAGGTGGCGAAAAACGCCCAGACCAGCGTCCAGATGGTCACCTGCAGGAACAGGCGGGCGTTGACGGTGCCGCCGCTGTTGGAGAACACCTTGGCGAAGTTGTCGAAGCCCACCCAGTCGAACAGCACCAGATGGTTGCGGTCGTAGCTGGTGAATGCCATCGAGATCATGAAGATCAACGGCAGGACGGTGAAGACCAGAATGCCGAGCGTTGGCAGGAACATGAGCAGGCGATGCACCTTGGCATTGGTCAGCTCACGCAGATCGTCGCCCAGGCTCGGGGCCTTGCCCTGCTCGCGAGTCAGGCACTCGGCCTTGTATGCGGACTTGAGCGAGACCGTCCACAGATAGACGAAGAGCAGGCAGAGCACCACAGTGCAGACGCCGTACAGCAGAATGACCACGGAGTTGTCGCCCTGGGTGTACTCCCAGAAGCCGTCGACGAGTACCTTGCCTTGCTTCTGGTCGCCCAGGCTGGGGAGCTTGGACAGGCACGTGATGCCGTTGGTGAATAGGAATACGAAGAATGCGATTTCAAGGGCCAGCAGTGCCACGCCCTTGACGTATTGCTTGCGAACGATGTTGCCCAGTCCGAATACGACTGCGGATAGTTTGGTGAACACATCGCCCTTGGTAAGCGCGTTGCCTACCGAGTATGGCGAGGGCGCCACATAATCCGCACCCATTTTGCGGCGGCGCTTCATCTCGCGCGGGGAAAGTGCTGCTGCTGTCATCGCACCCTACCGCCTCTCACTGTAAATGATGGAAACCGTTGCCCCGGGCCGCAACGCCCGGCTTGTTGTTTGTTTGTCTTCGCTTAAACCCGTTCAAAGCCCGGACACCGCATGCACGCTGCCCGAGCTCTGCCGGCAATGAAGGAGGAAAAACAAAGAAGGTTGAAACCGTTGGTAGGTGAGGGGCTGCGGGCGGATGCAACGGCTTCACATCATCCGCCCGCAGCTGGCGTACCTTACGGACCCCTCATATTTGATTGTTGGTTATTCGGTTATAGGTTGGGTTGACTGGCGCGGAGGAGTGGTCCGCGCCGGCCAAGTGCTGCGAGCCGTCAAGCGATCACTTGGCGTAGGAACCGACCTGCTCGACCCAGGCGTCGGTCTTGGCCTGAGCGTTGTCTGCGGTGACTTCCTTGTTGAGGATGGCGTCGCCGAAGGCCTTGGCCGGATCCCACCAGTCAGCCATGCCGGCCAGACCGGACTGCAGGATGGCGGTGTTGGCCATGGTATCGGTCTGTCCGATGGCCACCGGATCGTCGGCGGTCAGATCGGTGAGGGTCTTGTCGGTCGGGATGATGTTGCGCACCGTGTAGTGCAGCTTCTGGGACTCGGTGGAGCCGAGGTAAGCGGCGAACTGGGCGGCGGCCTTCGGGTTCTTGGCGTTCGGGTTGTAGGCGGCGGCCTTGGTGGCGGCGAAGGACTTCATCTGCTTCGGTGTACCGTTCACGGTGAAGGTCGGCAGCTGGGCGACGCCCATGTTGTCGCCGAGGGCTTCCTTGATGTCGGCAGCGGACCAGGAGCCGGAGAAGAAGGCCTTGACGGTGCCGGCCTGCATCTCGGACAGGCCGGAGTTGTCGGCGCTGTTGTGGAAGTTCGGGTTGGCGGCAAGGTCGACCAGGTACTTGGTGATGTCGCCGGCGTCCTTCGGGAACACCATGCCGGCATCCGGGGCGGTGCCGTCCTCGCCGAAGAGGGTCAGGCCATCGTAGAAGCCACCGATGTACCAGGAATCGTTGAGCGGGAAGGCGACCGCGGCCTTGGAGACCATAGTGTCGAGGCTCTTGATGTCATCCTCGGAGAAGGTGGACTTGTCGTAGTACATGAACCAGGTGTTGTCGGTGTAGGGCACGCCGTACATCTTGCCGTCGGAGCCGGTCACGGAGGCGACTTCCAGGTCGCCGTTCTGCTCCTTGACCTGCTTCTCGGCGTCGGAGCCGAGCTCGCCGATGCCCTGGGCCTTCATCAAAGCGCCGAGCTGATCGGAGGCGAACATGTAGACGTCCGCGGCGGCGGTCGGGTCGGTCTGGACCTGGGTGGCGGCGTCGCCCTCGGAGAGCACGTCGTTCTTCCAAGTGATCTTGTACTCAGGGTGCTCCTTCTCGAAGTTGGCTTCGACCTGGCTCAGCCAGGAGTCGTTGCCGCCGTCCTGGTCCTCCTGCGGGGCCCACACGCTCAGGGTCACGTCTTCGGTGCCTCCGGACTTTGCGTCGCCGGCATTGTTGGAGCCACCACATGCGGCGAGGGGCAGCAGCATAGCTGCGGCAGCAGTGAGGCCGATAGCCTTCTTCCAATCGATCTTCATTGATCTGTCCTTTCCTGATTCGGTTCCTGTTCCGATAGTTTCGATGCACACGTTTTCAGTTCTATAGGAAACCGAATGATGCATACGCTCGCATTATCGTGGTTAGCCCTTGAAATGTTTGACGTTTGCAACATTGCTGAACATCGTTGGTTTTTAGTATAACACGCATTTTGCATACGTATGCAGTTTTGCTTTTGCTGGTATTATTGCAATCGATAGGCATAGCCTTGAACCCGCATAAACAAAGGAGTTTCCATGTCAAGCCGCGTACGACACGCCGAAGCGTCCCCCCGTCCATCCTGGCTGAGTTCCGCCCGTTTTTACGAGGTGTACCCCCAAAGCTTCGCCGACTCGAACGGCGACGGCATCGGTGATCTTCACGGACTAACCAACCATCTCAGCTATATTCGCGACCTTGGCTGCAACGCGCTATGGATCAATCCCTGCTTCGACTCCCCCTTCAAGGACGCCGGCTATGACGTACGCGACTACACGAAGGTCGCACCGCGCTACGGCACCAACGATGACCTGACCGCCCTGTTCGAGCACGCCCACACGCTCGGCATGCACGTGCTGCTCGACTTGGTCCCCGGCCACACCAGCGAGGAGCACCCTTGGTTCCAAGCCAGCTCACGTCCTGACCCTACTGAGCGCGTTACCCCCGTTGATGCCGATCGAACTCTCCCCGTCGAGAGTGTTACCCCCGTCGGACAAACCACCCCCCGAATCGCTTCGCTCTTCGACCCCCGCCGGCGGGGGTCGGATTGTGAAACAATCCGGGGGGCGGTCCAGGAATCCGCCATCCAAGAATCCGTCTCCGACCGCTACATCTGGACCGACTCCTGGATCGCCGGCGGCGACGGCCTGCCCTTCATTGGCGGCGAAACCGAGCGCGACGGCACCTACATCATCAACTTCTTCAAATGCCAGCCCGCCCTCAACTACGGCTTCGCCCACCCCAAACACCCGTGGCAGAAGCCCGCACTCGGCCCCGAAGCACTGGCCACGTGCGAGGCGATGCTCGACGTGATGCGCTTCTGGCTCTCCCGCGGGGCAGACGGCTTCCGCGTGGACATGGCCGACAGCCTCGTCAAACACGACGACGACGGCAAGCCTTTCACCATCCGCACCTGGCAATACATCTTCTCGCAAATTCGCCCCGAATTCCCCGAGGCAGCGTTCGTCGCCGAATGGGGGCGGCCCTACGAGTCGATGCAGGCCGGCTTCGACATGGACTTCTACCTCGACTGGCGTTGGGACGGCCATCCGAACGGCTACAACATGCTGCTGCGCAACACAGACACCCCCTTGGAGCACGAGGGGGATGCCAGCTATTTCAACGCCGATTCCGGCACTTCTATCGCACCGTTCCTCGAACAATATCTGCCGCAGCTGCACGACTGCGAACGAGCCAGCGGCACCTTCAACCTCATCACGTGCAATCACGACACATTGCGCGTAGCACAGAGGCTTACCGAGCGCGAGCTCAAGGTGGCGTACGGCATGCTGCTGACCATGCCCGGCTGCCCGTTCCTTTACTACGGCGACGAAATCGGCATGCGATACCGGCCGCTGCCCACCAAGGAGGGCGGCTATGTGCGCACCGGCAGTCGCACGCCGATGCAGTGGGATGCCGATAAGCCGAATCTTGGCTTCTCCTGCGCACCATCCGAGTCGTTATATCTGCCGGTCGATTCGGCCGCCGACGCGCCGACCGTTGCCAGCGAAGCCGCACGCGAGGATTCACTGTTCAACTGGGTTCGCGAGGTGCTGGCATTGCGCACCGAGCAGCCCGCACTGGCTTCCGATGCCCGATTCGACGTGGTGGCAGCGCCAGTGGATGGCCGCGTGTTTGCCTACATACGCACTCCTGCGGAAGGTCACGCGCCCACCCACCCACGCACGACCGCGGATTCCAGCTCGGCACCTGCTCCCGCCGCCACTCGCGATGATGTCTCAGACCGAAATGGCGCTACGGGCCGGCCGTCGCTCATAGCCATGAACCCCGGTCGAGGGATTGAAACCGTGGAACTGCCGAGCGAACTCCGTCCCGATGCATCAATGCTGCTAGCCCTCGGCTCCCCCACCGTATCCGGTCACACCTTGACACTCCCCGCCCAGTCATTCGCCATCCTCGGCTAGAGACCCGCTCGGCCTCGCCCCCGCTGGCGGGGGCTGTCGGCAAAGCCGACTGGGGGTGGCCAACAGGCCGGCGCCCCCGACGCCTCCGAATCGGCCCAACTCACCGCCCTATTGCAATCGTTGTCAATATGAGCTACGATAAGAGCAGAACAGGTTCAACATGGTCTGTCAGATTGCCGGATTCTCAACGCAGAGCGGCCCTCAAACAGCAATGCAAACGAACAGCAGTACATGGACGCACAGCAAGGAGCTATTATGACCGAGGCGCGCAGCAATGAAGCGGCAACCAATGCACCGGACACCACACAACGAACGGAAAGCGCCGAACGCCTTGCTCGACCGCTGATCAAATTGGCCAAAGCATCCGGGCTTGCGACCTCGTTCATCGACCAGCTCGGTACCTACACCGAAATCAGCGATGACGCATTGGTCGCCGTGCTCAAGGCCCTCGATGTGGATGCCTCCAGCGACGATGCCATAAAACGTTCCATGACCGAACTTGAGGCCGAAAACAGCAAACGTTTGCTACCGCCCACCATCGTGGCCACCACCGGCAAGCCGACAAGCCTGACCCTGAATTGCCCGTCGGACGCGGACATCACCGCCGCCATCACGCTGGAAGACGGCACCGCATTCGACCGCTTCTCCCTACTGCCGAATCTCAACTCCGGCCAGCCGGATCTCACCATCGCCCCCGACCTGCCGATGGGTTACCACACGCTGACCGTCACGGTTGACGGGCGCGAAGGCAAGGCGACCATCATCGCCGCCCCCGCACGCATCGCCGTGCCGAAGGCGGTCGAGGAGCATCAGCGCTGGGGCTGGATGACGCAAATGTATTCGGTACGCTCCCACGATTCCTGGGGCATCGGCGACTACGGCGATCTGAAGCGTCTTTTGGCGGATGCCGCCGAGAAGTCCAAGGCCGACTTCATGCTCATCAATCCGATTCACGCCGGTGCGCCGATTCCGCCGCTCGAGCCTTCGCCCTATCTGCCGGAATCGCGCCGGTTCCTCAACGTGACGTACATTCGCCCACAAGACATTCCCGAATATGCCACCCTGCCGGATGACGTGCGCGCCCAGGTGGATGCACTGCATGCCTCGGTGGCCGCACGCAATGATGAATCCACGCCGATGGATATCAACGCGGCGTGGGAGGCCAAGCGCCCGGCCCTGCGCCTGATCTTCGATGCGGGCCGCAACAACAAGCGCGAGCTGGAGTTCGAGTATTTCAAGGCCACGGCCGGCCCGGACCTCAATTCCTTCGCCACCTGGTGCCTGTGCTTCGAGGTGTGGGGCGCACCTTGGGGCGAGAACCGCTGGTTCTTCGAGAAGACCATCGACGACCCGACCGTGCAGACGCTGGTCAAGGACCATCATGATCTGTTCGAGTTCAACCGCTGGCTGCAGTGGATCGCCGCCGAGCAGGTGAACGACGCTCAGCACACGGCCTTGGATCATGGCATGACACTTGGCCTTATGCAGGATATGGCCGTTGGCGTGCACGGGCTCGGCGCTGACGCGTGGGCCAACCCGGAGCGTTTCGCCTCCGGTGGCGTCACGGTCGGCTGCCCGCCGGACTTCTACAACCAGCAGGGCCAGGATTGGGGCCAGCCACCGTTCAACCCGCGTTATCTGGAAGCCACCGGCTACCAGGTGTACCGCGAGATGGTGCATTCCATGTATGAGCATGCGGGCGCGGTGCGTATCGATCACGTGCTGGGACTGTTCCGCCTGTGGTGGATTCCGCAGGGACTTGGCGCCCGCAATGGCGCCTACGTGATATACAACCACGAGGCGATGCTCGGCGTACTGGCCATCGAGGCCACGCGCGCCGGCGGCATGGTGATCGGCGAGGATTTGGGCACCGTGCCGGATTATGTGCGCCGCATTCTGGCCGATCATGGCGTGCTTGGCACCGATGTGGAGTGGTTCAACCGTGTGGACGATTCGCCGAACGCCGGCGATCCCTACCGCGCGCCGCAGGAGTACCGCAAGCAGGCACTGGCATCGGTCACCACACACGATCTGCCGCCAACCGCCGGCTATCTGAACTTCGAGCATGTGAAACTGCGCGAGGAGCTGCATTTGCTCAGCGAGCCGGTGGAGGTGTTTGCCGCTTCGGCCATGGCCGAGCGCACCGCGATGATGAACCGACTGGTGGAGGGCGGTTATATCACGCAGGCTGTGGCCGATGACGTGGAAGGTCATGTGCAGGAGATCGTTGAAGCCATGCACACCATGCTCACTGATACGCCGTCGCTGTTGTTGCAGGCTGCGCTGGTGGACGGCGTGGGCGAATGCCGCTCGCAGAATCAGCCGGGCACGTCCAGCGAGTATTCCAACTGGCGAGTGCCGCTGGCAGATGGCGAAGGGCACGTAGTGCACACCGACGAGGTCTTCGACCTGCCGCGCGTGCAGTCCCTGTCCGCCGTAATGCGCCGCGAGAAGCGCTGAAACGCTTCCCGACGGTAGAGAGACTGCCTAGATCGACTTCGAGGGGCTGATTTCGTGTTTGCCGGAGGTCTACTTCCACTTCAAGGGGCTCCTCATCCGTTGAAACGGAAGCAGAAACGGCTTTGCATCAACGTCATTCTGCCGTTTTGCAGCTGTGTCTACTTTGGCACCAGCCCCTCGAAACGGAAGTAGACCTCCGGAACACGCCAAATCAGCCCCTCGAAATCGAGTTACGACAATCTGGCCGCTTTTTGAATAGTCCGGCACCCGAAACCGTTCATATTCCCAACGCGGAATCGCAGACGCGCGGAGCGCTTATTTTGTCGGACGTGCGGCGTGCCGGGCGAGGCCGGCAAATTCCCGATCGCGCTTTTGCTTACGTCGCATCAATATGACGATGAAAGCGAGCAGCACGGCCAAAAGCACTATGGCTCCCAGTGCCAGCCATGTGGTGTTGATGCCATGCACATCGTCCGGGTCAGGCACTTCCTCCGGGATTTCGGCACGCACACCGGAGACCAGTAGGCGATGAGAATTGACACCATAAGGCGTACAGGTCATGAGGGTTACGCGATCCTCGCCTTTGGCGATGCGCAGTTTGCTGGAATCGTCGGGCTTGATCACGGTAATGCGGTCGACCTTGTAGCCGAGTGTCTTGCCCATGACCTCGATGTAGAAGGAATCACCCTTCTTCATCTCATCAAGGCGAGTGAACAGCAACGAGTTCGGCAAACCGCGGTGGCCGGTGATTACAGAGTGTGTGGATTTGCCGCCGACCGGCAATGAAGTGCCATAAAGGTGTCCCGCGCCCACGGCGAGCGCATCTTCGCTGGTGCCGTGGTATATGGGCAGGTTGACGTCGATTTTAGGAATGCGGATGGAGCCCATCACACCTTGGCCGGCGTCGAGCAGACTCTGATATTCTTGATCTTTGGCGGCCATCGAATCATCCGCGCCGGAAGTGGTGGACTGGCCGGCATTGCTGGCAAAAGGATCTTTGACCTCGCCGATGGTGGACTGGCCGCCAGCCGCGAGTTTCTTGTTGTACTCGCGGGCGGTTTTGAGCTGGTTCTCCGCCTGTGGGTACGGCCAGCCATCCACCTCGCGCTGCGTCTGCTGCACGGTGGCGTTCTGCTGGTATTCGCTGATGGCGCGCATGACGAACGGCGTGGTGATGATGGCAAACCCGATCAGCAAAAACAGCACCGACAGCACAGTAAACACGCGCGACTGTGTGCGCGTACCACTTTGTTTTGCTCCGGTGCTGCTTCGCATTGGATGGACTCATCTCCGCTCAATAAACGACACTACCCCAAGAGCTAAGAAAACCCTGCGGATACGGGACTTCATGATAATTGTTTGCATCATTCGGTTCTCCAGAATCAGCAAAAATAAAGAAATATGGAAAAAGCCTCCGGGCGCATCGATCGGGAACAAGACGATGCGGCCGGAGACGGAGCAGGAACGGCGGTTTGCGAGGGGTAAATGCGGTGCGCTGGCCGCCGTTCCTTAGCTATCTAGGCGTGTCCGCTCAGGCCTTGCGGCGAGCGCGGAGGGCGAAGATACCGGAGGCCGCGATGAACAGTGCGCCGACGGCCACAATCATGGCCAGACCAGCGCCACCGGTCTTCGGCAGCTCGGTGATGTTCTTGGCGTTCCAGATGTTCAGCGTCTTGCCGTCCTGGGACAGCAAGGCACGCACGTCGGCGCCCTTCGCGAGGCTCAGCGCCACGACGGTGATGGTCTTGCGTCCGGCGACCTCATCGCCGACGGTCGGCGTGATGGTGAACTGGAACTTCGGCAGACTAATCGCGGTGTAGCCGTCCGGCGGCGCAATCTCATGGACCTCGTAGGTGCCGGCATCGAGGCCGGAGACGTTGATCTTACCGTCTGTGCCAGTGGTGAACACACCATCGGTATCAGCGACCGCCGGCTCGCTATCGAGGTAGCTCCAGCCATCCTTGCCATAAGAACCGAGGTACTTGCCGTCGTGCTTGCTGGTACCGGAGACTGCCTTGATCGTGAACTTAGCGCCGGGCAGCTTAGTGGTACCAGCCTTATCGGTCTTCAAGATGTCGAACTTATAGGCATACACGGGCACTTCCGGGCCAGGAACCTTATGGGCGTGGTTCACTTCTTCCGGGCGGTTGGAGTATTCGAGGTCGACCTTGTTCGGGTTCTTCTGCAGATTGCCGGGGTTGGAAATCAGCGCATCCTTGTTGAGCTTAGCCTTGACGATCACGGTGACGGTGGCACCTTCGAGGATGCCGTCAGTAGCGGACTTAGAGCCCTCGGCCTTGTTGACGTACTTACCAAGGTCGATAGTGGTCACGTGTCCGCCCTTGTAGGCATCGGTGACATCGCCATAGTCAGCGACGGTAACGGTGTAGTCCTTGCCCGGGGCCAGAGTGACGGCCTTACCCTGAGCAGGAGTCAGCTTGACAGATTCGATGACGGTGCCGGCGGACACGGTCAGCGCCTTGCTGGCGGTGTCATTGATCTTGAAGATACGGGTCTTGGTTGCGACCTTCATCGTCGGATCGATGTCGTAGCCGGTGTAGACCGGCACGGTGGAGGTCAGCTCATAGTAGACATCATCGCCAACTGCGTAATCCGGCTGAGTGTTCGGCGTGTAGGTGCCGTCGGCCTTGGAATCAACCAGTTTCTTGTCGATGGTCGGGGTGGTGTTCTTCAGCGTCACCGTGCCCCAGCTGTCGGCGCCATCGAAGGTGGTCGGCGTGATGATCGGGATGGAGTTGGTACCCTTGGTGTCATCCGTGGGCGTGACATCCTTGAGGAACCACAGGCCCTGTTTGAGTTCCTTGTTCTCACCGGTCTTCAGTGCGCTGTCACCGGTCTTATCGGCAGTGGGAGCACCGGTCTTGGCAAGTTCCTTGGACAGCGACTCGGCGAACGCACGCAGCGCGGAGCTATCGCCGCCCCACGGGCTGGTCAGCTCGCTCAGCGCCTTGCCAGATTTATCCTTAAATACCTTCTCGACCAAGTACCCCATCGGGTTGGCGACGGCGGGGTCGTCGCTGTAGTAGTTGGCGTCTTTCTTGTATGCATCGTTTTGACCGCTAGTCATCGCGGCAACAATGGTGCTGACCATATTGTTATCGGTATCGATGAGGAAGCCGTTGATCTTGCCAGCACTATCCTTGGTGACGTTGGTCAACGATGCCAGGTGCCAGCCATCGAAGCTGTGATCCACCTGACCAGCGTCTGACTTGTTGATGGTGATGCTGCCGGTGGCCGGATCCGCAGCATACGCGGTGGAGACGCCTATGGCTAGACCGCTGACGGCGATGCCCAGAGCGGCGGCTCCGGAGATCACCCTCTTGAATATGGTGTTCATTTCTCTTTTCCTTTCTCTGAAATGAAGAAGAAGATTGTGTTGAATATTGGTTATTCAGTTATGAGTGTTGGTAGGCGGCCAATCGAGTGGCCTAGGGAGAAAAATCAGTCGGAGTCCTCCTCCCGTCGACGTTTGGCCAGTTGATATCCGCCGGCGATGAGAACGCCAGCAAGTATGAATCCGTCGCCAACCAGAAGCACTAGGCGTCCGGTCCAGTCGGCGCCCGCGGCGGGCAGGCCGGTGAGCACCTTGGTGTTCACGAAGGTTGCTTCGACGGCGGTCCCGGCGCTGCTGCCGGTGGACGTTGATGACCATGTGCCGATCACCTTTCCGCCGCCAGCTTCGGCATTGCCGGAGTCATCCTTGATGCGTGTCATCGTGGCGGAGACGGACAAGCCGGACAGCTTTCCGCTGGAATCCTTGGCTTGCTTGACCGTGACTACGACTTGGTACTCCGCCTTCGAGTAGCGCAGGTTTTCCACCGCGTCAGCGGAATCTGGCACAATCTCGGTGATCTTGTAGGTGTAGGTCTTGGCGTAGTCGCTGGCGTCACCAGATGCCGCCGCGAGGTTCGCGTCGGTGAACGTCATCTTGCCGAACTTGGCTATGACGTTGGACAGATCATCAGCGTCAGACTTCGGAGCCAAGGAGATGGTGCAGTCATTCTTGGTCGCGTCGCTGATACTGCATTCGGCAGGCATCGGCGCGGCGGGGTTCGCGTCCACAGTCGACTTGGTCGCTTCAATCTTGAAGTTGAAGTTGACGTAGTTGCCGTTGCTGTCCTTTGGCCACGACGTGTATTTCACGCTCTTCTTTACCGGGATTTGGATGTTCACCGGAGCCGAAGCGTTGGGGACATTGGCCGCAGCTTCGCGATTGCCGCCAGAACGGGTCGTGGGCCTATCGGTCGCGGTCTGAGCCACAACGGTGGAAGCTTCGGTGTCAGAGATGGTAAGCGTGTAGACCGTGGTTGTTGCCACGTAGCCGTCTGGAGCCTTAGTCTCGGTTAGCGTGTATGTGCCGACCGGCAGGCCCCTGACCGTGATGACGCCGGCCTCGTCTGCGGTGTTCGCGGCATCGGACAGCTTTTCGCCAGTGCAGCCTGTGAACTCGATGCCTGCCGGCGTGGTGGCGCCATTGGCATCAACCGTCACGTTGTCGGCCACGCAGTACACGTCCGTTGCAGGGCTTGGACCAACGATCTTCCACTGGGAACCGGCAAGTTTGCCGCCCTTGGTGTCGACCTTGTTCCAGGTCACTTCGGTAGGGGTGTCCGAGATTGCGTTGTTGTCACCGGGCTTCAGCTTTTCATCGATGGCGCCAGTCGCCTCGCCGCTGGCCCAACCGCCGTTCCACGTGACGTTGCCATTGGCATCAATCGTGAATTGGTACAGGGTCTTATTGATCGTGTATCCGTCCGGAGCCGTGGTCTCATGGAGCCAGTACGTGCCGGCATCCAGACCACCGACCTTGAATTTGCCGGCCGCGGTGTCCATATCGCACTTCACGCCGGGCCGACCGTTCTCGCCGTCGGCTGCCGTGCAGGAAATGGCCTTTGCGCCATCGTCAATAGCGTTTTCGGCAACACCGTCAGCATCACTGGGCTGCGGGTCATCGGCGGGCGTCACCACGGCGTTCTCGTTGAGCACCGCCGCATCATTCGACTGGGCAGCAGCTGCGGCAGATGCAGGGCAGCCGGCCGGAGCGGTGGAGACCTGTGAATCGTTATGCTGGTTCACGACTTGCACTTCGTTGCCCGTGAACTTGAAATCGCTCTTATCCGACCCCTGGTACCACTTGTTGGTGCTCGTGTTTTCATCGTCACCGTGGAACAAGAAATCCGTACCAGGCGACTGCTTCGGCAATATGGCATACACATAATCACCGCAGCTCTGGCTCATCTCCACGAACTTCCAGTTATTGTTGCCAGCGTTGTAGTACACGTAGTACTTCGACCAATTCATCAACGACTTCTTGAAGTACACCGTGGTAGACGGCACCTTGACCGTGAACGAAACCTTCTTGTCGCCGGCCTTCGCGGTGATGACCGCAGAGCCGAATCCCGTCATCGTCACGGTTGCTTTCTGACCGTTCTCGCCGCTGGAAGTAACCGTTGCCACGCTCTTGTTGCTCGACTCCCAAGTAATCGGGACAGCCGGAGTGGAAGAAGCGGTGAACGTCAGCGTGCTATCCACTGCAGCAGCGGTGATGGTGGAATTGTTCTCAACAGTCCGGTTCGAGGAATCCTTAACGGTGAAATCCTTGACGCTCATAGCTTTCACCTTGATGGTGACCAGGGCGCTGCACACCTCAGGATTGGAGACCGAGCATGCCTTCACATACACAGTGGTATCAATGCTGCTGATACCGGTGACGGTGGTTTTCAGATTACCCGTACGGGTCAATACCGCAACAGTGGACGAATCGACAGCATTGCCATCTTTATCGGTGAACGTCCATGCAACCTCTTGCAAGGCATCCTTCGGATCGACGGCTGCGGTCAAATCGGTCTTCCACCCATTGGTAGAATCCAACGTGGCTGAGGTCGGATTGACCGTTACGCCGGTTGCTTTGCTGGTGTTGTCTGTGACGTTCCAGCTCTTAGTGGCCGCGCCATCTTTCACCTGCTGAATCTGCCACTGAGAGCCGGCAAGCTCCTTGTTAGTGTCGGCATCGACCTTCGACCAAGAAACCTCATGGCCGTTCTTTTTGTTGACGATCTTGCCATCGGTCATGTCGGCGCTGCCGTACGTATAAGCACCGTCCGTCTTTGTCACCGATTGCGTGACATTGACCGGCGTTGCCGATGAGTCCCCAGTCGCTACGTAATAGACGTTCGTATTCAGCTGGTAATCGTTGCCGGCGGAGACTTCCTTGATGTAGTAGGTTGCGTTGGGCTTCAGACCTTCCACAGTGAACCGGCCATCGGCAGAGTCCTTGTCGTAGAACGCGTTATCCTGCACGGTAAGCAGTGCGTTTTTTCCGCTTGCGGCATCATCGTACTTACCGTACACAGCCCACGTCGTGCCACCGAGCAGGGTGCCGCTTTCATCGGCCTTCTGCCACGCGATAGCGGAACAGGACTCGGTGTACGAACCGTTCCACGGGAAGTTGTGACGCTCCTGATCCATGTCGAGCACAGAGGCGGAATCACCATCGTTCGCACCGGCTTGATTGAACGTCCATGCCTTGTACGGGTTGTACATGGAGAAGTCGCCACCCGTGTACACACGGCCGTTGGTGGAAACATGCGATTCGAAGTTGCCCCTGACGATAATGCTGCCCATCATCGCGGCGGCGGCATCATCCTGGGTAATTTTATCGGCATTGGTGTTCGTACCGTCCTCATTGGCCACGCCACCGTAGACGGTGAGGTTATCGGTATTGCTGAAGTTCCATAGAATCTTCTGGGAGGCTTTGTCGTATGCAGCCGACTTCTTCTTCAAATCGTCGGTGTTGTTGTAGTTGGAGTAGCCATCGGAGATTTCCGCACCGTTCCACCAGAACTGCCAACCGTTGTGGAACGAGATATTACCGGCGTTGCCGGTCACATTGATTACGACAGATGCAGTGTCGGCGATGTTCGTAAAGGCGAAGCCTACGCCACGGTAGAGGGTGCCATTCCCATCGGTGTCGCGGAGCATGCTGGCATCGAGATTGAATACCTCCATGCTGGCATTGTTCGTGCCGGTGAACGTGATGAGCTTTTCGCGATTGGTGTACGGCGTTGTGGGAGCAATGCCGCGGCCGGTACCGTACTTGGTGGTGTCGTCGTATTTGAAGGTGTAAGATATGCCGCTAGCGGCGTTGGTGCCTTCCTGGTAATAGTTGTACTTATGGCGAGTAAGCCCAGGCAACGTGGAGATGCTTGACCTCACTGTACCGGTATTATTTTGTTTGGCCAGCGGGCTAACGATATCGTCGACCACATACCCTTGATAGAACGTATCCTTCGAAAAATCTTTGTCAGTGGCGGCGGCGCCATCGGTAGCCTTGACTGAAACTTTGGTCAGATTGCCGGCGTCTTGGTTCTGAGTATTCCCGGACTTGTCCTTCTGCCAGTTGACGGAAGCACCGTTATAGCTGCCAATCGACGACGTGCCGTCCCCGCCCCATACATCCGACTGGCTACCGGAGAGTGAGCCGACGTGCGAATGTCCATCAATAAAACCAGGCTTATTCCACGCTTTCACATCAGCGGTGGAAGTGGCACTATCCATTACGGTTCCGGTATTGCCGCCAACTACCAATGCGGTGCTGCCTTCGGCGGGACGATACTGCGTACCGAAGCCGGCAACGCCGAAACGAAACTTGCCGTTCCACGAATTCTTCTGAGGATGCAGCATGAGCTTGCCGTTGACCACAGTCAAGCCTTCGGCTTCTGCGGAATATGAAGCATCAGGACCGTCAGCATTGGTCAGGTTGTCGGACTTCTTACCGACATACATATCGCCGCCAACCCAAGTGGCAACGCCGGAATCCCTCTCAGTTGCGGGATCTGCTTCAGTGCCCATCGACTGGCTGGTCGGAGTGCATAATGCGCCGTCGCTCAGATCGGCAGCATAGGCAAGTTTGTTATTGGAAAACGCGAGTGAGCCAGTTGACGTCACCAGCACGGCAGCGGCAAGCAGGGCAGCGGCGGCAGCCTTGAATTTCGCTGCCCCCCCCCGAAACTTCTCGCTATCATCATGCTTTCCTCATCTCCGGAGAGCCGTCGGTGGGTGCATCGGTATGACGTATCGCCGCGACTCATTTGTTGTGCAGTTGTAGGTCGTGGAATAGGCGTGCAGCTTCGGCGGAGCATGCCTGTTTCATTGGCGGATCAGCTTTGCACACGCTAGCTTTTGGCCTGCGCAGAATCGATAAAAATAGCCACTAACCACTTACTGATTCTGACACGCATCGCTTCTCTCGTTTGGGCGCCATCATACTGCAAAGGTTGTCATTCTTGCAAGTCGACATCAGTAAAGCCTGCCGGCCATATCTCATTTTTTCGCACAATACTGCAGCATTGCCCCTTGGCATCAAGCCAAATCAGCACGGAGTGTCGAAGCGTTTACTCTTTGCTAAGAAGGTATTCATTATTGCAAACCCATGCAATAGTGAATGTCAAAGATCACTTTTCGGAGCTAAATCGCATCAGACAGACAATCGCGGCACATTTGACCGGAGCAATATGCAAACGTTTCCACTTATAGACTCTTACCGCACTGTAAATCGTCCTCATCACGAGAGGATCTTCACCGGCGTTATTCAACGACAGATCAATGCATGATACCGTTGTCACAGCAATGACGATATGAATCATGTGCATCGACGGCGCAAACACGATGCCGCAACATCGCGTCATCATCACAACGGCGCAACAATAACGGGGGTATTCGATATGACCAAAGCAAGCATTCAGGCGGTGGCCAAGGAGGCCGGCGTTTCCGTATCCACAGTGTCCCGCACGTTCGCCAAGCCGGACCTGGTGCTCCCCGAAACCCGCGACAAGGTAATGGCCGCCGCCGAGAAGCTCGACTACTCCATTTCCCGCTCGGCGGCCGCGCTGAAATCCGGCCAGTCATTCCGCATCGCACTGCTGGCCAGCGAGACCATCACCACCTGGTTCAATGCGAACATCTTTGCAGGGCTCAACTCGGTGCTGCGCCCTGCTGGCTATGACACCGTGGCCTACCCCATGCGCAACGCCGAAGAGCGTCACGATTTCTTTGCGGACCTGCCCGTGCGCCGCAATGCAGATGCGGTAATCGTCAGCTCGTTCAACATCGAGCCGGCCGAGGTGGAGCGCCTCAAGCATATGCACGTGCCGATCATCGGCATTAACATCCCCTCCACGGACGGGTTCGACTCCGGCGTAAGCATTGATGATCGTACCGCCACCCGCGCGGCCGTCGAACACCTCATCGCGCTGGGGCATCGGGGCATCGCATTCGTTGGCGGCACTCCCGCCGAAACCAATATGCGCTATAGCGCCGAATCGCGACTGCAGGGCGTGCTGGACGCGCAGGCCGCGCACCCGGAGCTCACCGTGACCAACCTTCAGGTGCCCCGCGGCGCAACGGAGACCAGCGCGGCTCTGAACGCGGTACTGACCGCCCCGGCCGGCACCACTGCATTCTGTTTTGAGGACGATGAGCTGGCGCTGCCGGTGCTGTATCGCCTGCGCCAGTACGGCAAACGCGTGCCGCAGGATATTTCGATTGTGGGATTTGACGACGTTGAAATGTCTCAGGCCGTGGGGCTAACCACCATGCATCAGGATCCGTTTGCCATGGGTGCCGACGCTGGGCGCATGGCGTTGGAGGCCATTGCGGGCGGGCCGATTGAACCGGCGTTCATTCAGCCCGACGCGCCGCTCGTGCTGCGCGAGACCACTGCGCCTCCTGCCGCGCCCGTGCCTGCGCAGGGGTGATTGGGCACGGTGCACCGCGTCCCACCTCTGCCCTCAATGTCTTTTCTGTGTGGACTAAGGTGAGCGTGACCACGTTACCACCACGAAACGCCGATGCTTGTACTTTCACATAAATCATTTGCATGATACCGTTGTCATCAATGTGATAGGCAAGCATGGGTTCACCGTTGCAGTTCGAGTCCTGCTGAACCCAATAACCACTAACCCACAGCAATCGGGCGCAACACACCACGTGAGCCACACAATCACGCACGCACAGAAAGGAATCGGCATGACCGCCAACAACCTCAATGACGACTGGTGGAAGCAGGCCGTCGTTTACCAGATTTACCCGCGCAGCTTCAAGGACGTTAACGGCGACGGCATCGGCGACATCGCCGGCGTTACCGAGAAAATGGACTACCTGAAGAACCTCGGCGTGGACGCCATCTGGCTCTCCCCGTTCTACCCCTCCGATCTGGCGGACGGCGGCTACGACGTGATCGACTACCGCAACGTCGACCCGCGACTGGGCACCATGGACGACTTCGACACCATGGCCAAAGCCGCGCACGAGGCCGGCATCAAGGTAATCGTGGACATCGTGCCCAATCACACCGCCGACAAGCACGTGTTCTTCAAGGAAGCCCTCGCCGCCGAGCCCGGCTCCCCGGCGCGCGACCGCTACATCTTCCGCGACGGCCGCGGCGAGAACGGCGAACTACCCCCGAACGACTGGCAGTCCTTCTTCGGCGGCCCGGCCTGGGCCCGCGTGGCCGACGGCCAGTGGTATCTGCACCTGTTCGACAAGGCGCAACCGGACGTCAACTGGAAGAACCCGGACATCCACGAGGAATTCAAGAAAACCCTGCGCTTCTGGTCCGACCACGGCACCGACGGCTTCCGCATCGACGTGGCGCACGGTCTGGCCAAAGACCTTGAATCCAAGCCGCTGGAGGAGCTCGGCCGCGAATACAGCGTGGTCGGCGTGCTGAACCACGACTTCAGCCATCCGCTGTTCGACCGCCGCGAAGTGCACGACATCTACCGCGAATGGCGCAAGGTATTCAACGAGTACGACCCGCCGCGCTTTGCCGTGGCCGAGGCGTGGGTGGTGCCCGAGCACCAGCATCTGTATGCCTCGATGGACGAGTTGGGGCAGTCGTTCAACTTCGATTTCGCCCAAGCCAGCTGGTATGCCGACGAGTTCCGCGAAGCCATCGACGCGGGTCTCAAGGCCGCCGCCGAAACCGGCGGCTCCACCACCACGTGGGTGATGAACAATCACGACGTGCCGCGCAGCCCCTCCCGCTACGGCCTGCCGCAGGTCAAGGGCGCGCCCTACCACCAGCTGCCGCACGACTGGCTGCTGCGCAACGGCACCACGTATCCCGAGGATCGCGAGCTTGGCACCCGCCGCGCCCGCGCCGCCGCTTTGATGGAGCTCGGCCTGCCCGGCGCCGCCTATATCTATCAGGGCGAGGAGCTGGGCCTGTTTGAAGTGGCCGATATTCCGTGGGATCGACTGGAAGACCCGACCGCTTTCCACACCGCTCAGGCCACGATGGACAAGGGCCGAGACGGCTGCCGCGTGCCGCTGCCGTGGACCGCCGCCGATGAGCCGGCCTTGGCCGATTTCAGCCGCCCGATCCCGGCCGATGACGGCACCGGCGAGAACCACGTGCCGTTGTGCGCCGCAGGCCAGTTCGGCACGGGTGCTTCCTTCGGCTTCTCCCCCGCGGTTCGCGCCGATGGCGTGACGCCTTCCGCCGATCCGCACCTGCCGCAGCCGTTGTGGTTCAAGGATTACGCGGTGGATGTGGAGCAGGCCGACCCGGATTCAATGCTCGCGCTGTATCATGCGGCGTTGGCGATTCGTCAGGAGTCGCTGACCGCCACGCGTGACACCACCGCTGAGCAGGTGGATATGGGGCCGGACGTGGTGGCCTACACCCGCGCGGCGGTTGGTGGCAGCACGTTCACCTCGATCACCAACTTCGGCACCGAGCCGGTGGAGCTGCCTGGAGGCTCCGTCATGCTGACGTCCGGCCCGCTGACCCCCGACGGCCAGCTCCCCACCGACACTTCTGCGTGGGTTGTTCAGTAGTGCTTTTGCGAGCTTACCCGACGCCAGTCATCCATCTTCTCCGGATGCTGGCGTCGTCCTTTTTCCCGGCTAAGCTGTCTCCATTTCGGGGATGACTGCCCTTTCTTTCCATTCGCGACATGCCAACCCCGAAATACTTAATAATATTCTATATACTTAACAAGAGATGTGAATCTTACAGATTTTCGTTAAGGATTGAGGTCGACATGGATGCCGAGCATTACATTCGCGAGACACTTGGTCTGCCCTGCCAAATCACTTCTTGGGATGGCACTGCCTCACTGCCGCTATTTCTGACCAACGGACGGACATTCAGCAAACTCACCATCGACAACACGAGCATGCTAATCGCGAGCGGAGAGGCTCACCCATTCAGCATCACACGCGTCACCGCCGACGCCAACAGGCTTGAGCAGCGGACGGATCTGCCCATTGTCTTTCAGTTTCCCCGGCTTTCTGCATACCAGCGAAAAGCCCTGATTCAGAATCACGTTCCTTTCATCGTGCCCGGTACCCAACTGTATATCCCTTCACTGGGCATGGTGTTCACCCAGCGCATCTCCTCACGGCCGCTGGAGAACGGACAGGATATCGAGGTGCGACCCTTCTCCCCCGCAACACAGCTGGTCTGGCTGTATTTGCTCTACTCCAACGAGAGCAAAGTCCAATCAGATATTGCCCGAGCGCTTCAGTTTACCGAAGCTCAGGTCAGCGTTGCCGTGACGCTGTTAGAACAGCTGGCATTCGTGCACCGCACCAAGCAAGGCCGCAGCAATAGCGTCGAACTACTGACTTCAAGGCAGACCAGCCGACTTGATTTACTGAAATCATCTTGGCATCTCCTGAAGTCACCAATATTCAGCAAATATACCGTCACGAATCGCAATCGCCAGATGATTGCCGACGAGCTGATTCCGGCCGGCGAATTTGCTCTTTCGCGCAGGACGCAACTGGCCACCCCAAAACTGCGAATCTATGCCGTTGAACGTCATTGGCTCAAGCAGCACAACAAGGAACTATGCATTATCGACCCCGCTTTGGAAAAGGTGCCAGATAATGCATATATTCTGGAGCTGTGGAGGTACGATCCCCGCCTACTTGCTCAATATACGCAGGAAGACTACCTTGCCGACCCCATTTCCACGGCCCTGACTCTTGGCGAGATTGCCGACGAACGTTTGGAAGACGCCATACAAGAATCCATCCGCAATACTTTCTCAGGAGCGACAATATGACACAAGGCCTGCAGCTCATCAGAACGGCCTTTGCCGGCTACGAAGATTCTTACGTAATCATCGGCGGCACCGCTTGTGACATCATCATGACCGACAACGACCTGGACTTCCGAGCCACCAAAGATATTGACATGGTGCTGATTGCCGAGGGACATCTTCGCGAGTTTGCACAACGATTGTGGTCTTTCATTCGCGATGGCGGATACACCTCTATCACGAAGAACTCCGCACAGCCTCACCTGTACCGTTTCATGCACCCCAGCACGTACGGGTATCCCACTATGATCGAGCTATTTTCACGTCACCCTGACTTCCCTATTGTGCCGAACTCGTTCCTGACGCCATTGCATATTGCAAACGACATTTCCAGCCTGTCAGCCATCATGCTGAACGACAGCTACTATCGGCTACTGCAGCAAGGCCGCGAATCAATACAAGGCATCAGCGTGCTTAACGAGAAATATCTCATTCCTTTCAAGGCGAAAGCATGGTTGGATCTCAACGCCCGAGAACAACATGGCGAGCACGTAGACGGAAAAGATCTCAAGAAGCATAAATATGATGTATTCCGTTTGGCTCAACTACTTGCTCCAGAGGATCGCGTGTCTCTCAACGACGAGGTCTACCATGATCTCGCTGATTTTCTTGGGGAAATATCTCATGAAACGCTTCCGATAAAGCAGCTCGGCATACGGGGAACACAGCAAGACATCATTGATTTGATAGCCGGCGTATATCAACTGTCTATCCCACCACGCGATGAATCTTCTACCACGATGTCAGCGTAATTTTGTATTCCGCGGAATAAAGCCGTTTTGCGTCACCACGTGGTGGGTAGTTTGCTACGTCGTGGGGATTTTACTACGTGGTGGAGGTTTGACTATATGGTGGGACCATGCGAAAGGCCGCCGTTCCGAATGAATCGGAGCGGCGGCCTTTTGGTATGCACTGGGGACCACCCTCAGGCGCTTACGCGCCAGCGTACTGCAAACACGGACAGCCTGAAGGCTGCGATTGCCGGCTCGCTGTCCGTGCGCACCTCACCCGAGGGGAGCCGAGGAAGAATCACTGCACCTGGGCGCGGGCGATCTTGCCGGTGAAGGAGTTGGCCTCGTCGGCGTCCTTGACGCCGTCCTTGTTCCAGGAGAACATGGCGCGCAGCTTCGGGCCGACGGTCTCGATACGCTCGTTGGAGTACTTCTCCTGCAGTTCCTTGAAGTGCGGGGCGCCGGCATCCTGGTCATCGATGAACTCCTTGGCGAAGGAGCCGTCCTGGATGCGCTGCAGGTGGTATTCCATGCGCTTGCGGCAATCCTCGTTGATGACGGTGTTGGTGTAGTCGCCGTACTGGGCGGTGTCCGAGCAGGACCAACGAGCCTTGTTCAGACCACCTTCGTTCATCAGGTCAACGAGCATCTTGAGCTCGTGGCAGACCTCGAAGTAGGCAATCTCCGGCTGGTAGCCGGCGTCGGTGAGGACCTCGAAGCCCATCTCGACGAGTTTGTTCACGCCACCCATAAGCACGTTCTGCTCACCGAAGAGATCGGTCTCGGTCTCTTCCTTGAAGGTGGTCTTAATGGCGCCGGCGCGCAGAGCACCGAGGGCCTTGGCATAGGCGAGGGTCAGGGCCCAGCCGTCACCGCGCGGATCCTGCTCGACGGCCACGACGACCGGGACGCCACGGCCAGCAGCGTACTCACGACGCACAATGTGGCCCGGGCCCTTCGGGGCGACCATGAACACCGGGTGATCCTCGGTGGGCTTGATGTAGCCGTAGTGAATGTTGAAGCCGTGAGCGAAGGCGACGGCGGCACCCGGCTTGATGTTGGGCTCGATGTCATTGGCCCAGATGGTGCGCTGGTACTGGTCGGGGGCCAGAATCATAATCACGTCGGCTTCGGCGGAAGCCTCGGCCACGGACTTGACCTCGAGACCCTGCTCCTTGGCGAAATCAACCGACTTGGAGGTCGGACGCAGGCCGACGACCACGTCGACACCGGAATCGCGCAGGTTCAGCGCGTGGGCGTGGCCCTGGGAGCCGTAGCCGATGATTGCGACTTTCTTGCCTTCGAGGACGGAAAGATCGCCGTCGTTCTCATACCAGATTTGTGCTGCCATTATTGGCACTCCTTTTCAGTAGTGGGGTGTGGCGCCGCTGGGCGCCGGGGTATCTACGGTGTGCAGATAAGTCCTGTGTTGCGAGGATTGTGTCCTTCAAACCGAAATCAATCCTACCGAGAACGCCGTCGCAGCCCCGCTGGAGTCCACAACGTGAGCTAGGTCACTATTGGAGTATGGACAGCCGTATGCAGAGAACGATTCTCGATAACAACTCTGCACCCTTTTGAACAGAATCGCACAATCGCACATATGGGGAAAGGGTGAGATATCAACGATCTTGCATATTCGGTGTTCGTTTGCCTGCAAGAAATCAGCGCATAGTTGTTATTGAGAATGATTGCGCTGCGCGCAACAACACAAAACCGCCGCTCCCGTATGGGCGGGAACGGCGGTTTGCTAGCTTAAATCCCCTTTAGGGGCGGCAATCACTGAACCTGGGTACGAGCGATCTTGCCGTTGAAGGACTCAGCCTCATCCTTGTCCTTGGCCTCGGCGTTGTTCCAGGAGAACATAGCGCGCAGCTTCGGGCCAACAGTCTCAAGGTGCGGGTGAGAGAACTCTTCCTGCAGCTTCTTGAACTTCGGGGCGCCAGCAGCCTGGTCGTCCATGAACTCCTTGGCGAAGGAGCCGTCCTGAATGCGCTTGAGCTGGTACTGCATGCGCTTCTTGGTCTCGTCGGTGATGACGGTGGAGGTGTAGTCGCCGTACTGAGCGGTGTCAGAGCAGGACCAACGAGCCTTGTTCAGGCCACCCTCGTTAGCCAGGTCGACCAGCATCTTCAGCTCGTGGAAGACCTCGAAGTAGGCGATCTCCGGCTGGTAGCCAGCCTCGGTCAGCACGTCGAAGCCGAGGTCGCACAGGTGGTTGATGCCGCCCATGAGGACGTCCTGCTCACCGAACAGATCAGTCTCGGTCTCCTCAGTGAAGGTGGTCTTGATGGCGCCTGCACGCAGAGCGCCCAGAGCCTTGGCGTAAGCCAGGCACAGCGGCCAGGTCTTGCCGTCCGGGTCCTGCTCAACAGCGACGACGACCGGAACGCCACGGCCAGCGGCGTACTCACGACGAACGATGTGGCCCGGGCCCTTCGGAGCGACCATGAAGACCGGGTGATCCTCAGACGGCTTGATGTAGCCGTAGTGGATGTTGAAGCCGTGAGCGAAGGCCAGAGCAGAGCCCGGCTTCAGGTTCGGCTCAACTTCTTCCTCGTAGACCTTGGCCTGGTACTGGTCAGGCAGAAGGATCATAACAACGTCAGCCTCAGCGACAGCCTCGCCAACCGGCTTGACCTCAAGGCCCTGCTCCTTGGCGAACTCGACGGACTTGGAGGACGGACGCAGGCCGACAACCACGTCGACACCGGAGTCACGCAGGTTCAGCGCGTGGGCATGACCCTGAGAACCGTAGCCCAGGATGGCCACCTTCTTGCCATCGAACACGGACAGATCGGCGTCCTTCTCGTACCAGATAGTTGCTGCCATTTTTGGCGCTCCTTTTATTTGTTTATTTATGGGGTTGAAATTTTCTTGTGCTCTGCGGGGTTTCGCTGAGCGATATTCTGTTGTGGCTTTCCTTGTGGGCTTTTCCGATATGCAGGTTTAGTCCTGTTGCACCGGAAAAGCCTCGCAGGGGTTCACTTCGTGGAATTGAGATTTTTCACGTTGTGAACTTGGCGATATTCAGTTATGGGGGGGGGATGAACTCCCCTCAGTCACTCCGCAACAGCTCGGCCGCAATTATGGACGGATTACCGTCCGCGGCCTGTCTGCTCGTCTCTCGGCTCGCCTTCGCCTACGAACAGCCCACCGGGCTGTCTGTAGGCGACGCCCGAACGAAGCGATAGCTGAGTGAGGGGTAGGAAACCAGCCGTTGACTTTACTTAGTAAAGTCAACGTCCTTGGTCTCCTTGCAGGTGAGCACGGAGACCAAGCAGCACACGGCCATCACAGCGAGGTAGAGGCCCACGGAGTGGACGCCCCAGTTGTGGGCGAGCCAGGTGGCGATGGTCGGCACGAAGGCCGCGCCGACGATGGCGGCCAGGTTGTAGCCGATGCCGGAGCCGGAGTAGCGCACGTTGGCGTCGAACAGCTCAGGCAGGAAGGCGCCGATCGGGCCGAAGGCGATACCCATCAGGGCGAAGCCGACGCACAGGAACACCATGTTGGCGAAGAAGTTGTGCTGGCCGACGACCTGTCCGTCCAGCAGGAACGGGAACAGCACGGCGAACACCACGAGTGCGCAGGAGGAGAAGGTCAGCACGCGACGACGACCGAGCTTGTCCGCGTACAGGCAGGACAGCACGATGAACAGGGCGAACACGCAGATGGAGATCATGAGCATGAGCAGGTATTCCTGGTTGGTGAAGCCGAGGTTGCCGCCGCCGTTCGCGGTGTCCTTGGTGCCCCAAGCAAGGGACCAAGTGGCGAGCGTGTAGAACAGCGTGTAGGTCACGGCCACGAGGAAGGTGGCCTGCAGTACCTGACGCCAGGACTTGCGGAAGACCTCGGCCAGCGGGGACTTGACGACCTTCTTCTGCTCCTGGGCCATACGGAAGATCGGGGTCTCCTCCATGTGAACGCGGACCACGAGGCCGACAATCACGAGGATGGCGGACAGCAGGAACGGCACGCGCCAGCCCCAAGCCAGCATCGCGCTCTGGTCATTGAAGGACTCGAGCACGAAGTAGGTGCCGTTGGATAGGAAGAAGCCGATCGGTGCGCCAAGCTCCGGGAAGGAGCCGTACAGCGCGCGCTTGTCTTCAGGCGCGTTCTCGGTGGCGACCAGTGCCGCACCGGACCATTCGCCGCCCAAGCCGATGCCCTGGATGAAGCGCAGCAGGCAGAGGATGGCGACTGCTGCGACGCCGACCTGATCATAGGTGGGCAGGCAGCCGATGAGGAACGTGCCGACACCCATGGTCATGAGGCTGACGACCAGCGTAGTCTTGCGGCCCATACGGTCACCGAAGTGACCGAACACCAGCGAGCCCAATGGGCGGGCAATGAAGGCGATGGCGAAGGTCAGCAAGCTCATCAGCAGGGCGACGGTCGGGTTGGCCTTGTCGGAGAAGAAGATGTGCGGGAAGTAGTTTGCCGCGGCAGTGCCGTAGGCGTAGAAATCGTAGAATTCGATGGCGGTTCCAACCATCGATGCAGCGATCACGGTCTTGACCGAATCGCGAACCATGGCAGTGGCCTTACTGGCCGCCTGTCCCAGGCCAGTCTCTTCGACTGCTGCAGTCATTGGTAACTCCTGTGTGTTCTCTGTTCACTCTCATCGGCAGGTGATTGACGCCTGCGGGAGGTTTGCTGTTCTGTTGCTGTTGTTGCCGAGTACCGTCGCTACCGTTTCCGTCTGCGGGATTTTGCCGTAAGCCTTGTGAGCGCAACAAAAAAGCCCCGCATCATGCAGGGCCGTGCCGATTGTGTCAGCTTGATTGGCCCTGCCTTCGTTGACGGGGCTTCAAGCATCAGTGCCGAATTAGTCCGCCAGCGAAGACGGGCTAATAATTCGTGCGGATACAAACGCAGAAGCATTAAATCCAGTCATCGCGTGGCCTCCTTTCGGTATCTTCTCGGGCCGTTCGACCCGAACTGGAATGTAAACATAGGTTCGGTCAGCTCACCAATCCAGCAAGGGTTCACATTGTGGACGGCATGTATGCCCTGTGCGGCGCAAAATCGCCAGCAATTGGCATAAAAGCGTCGCTCGGCACCCCTCAACGACGCAAAACCACCAGTAACTGGAAACTTCGTGCCACTGACAGCTCCTCAGCGGGGCAAAACCGCCAGTACATGGGGGCTCCGCACCATCCACAACCCCTCAGCGGGGCAAAACCACCAGTAGCTGGCAGCTCTACACCGCTTACTAATACTCAATGAGGCCAGACTACCAATAACTGGAAGTTTTGCACCGCTGACAGCTCCTCAGCGGAGCTATCCCGCCAAGAGCTGATAAAAAAGCACCGCTAACAACGCACCAGCGGAGCAAAACCACCAGTAACTGGCAGTTTGGCTTCGCTGGCCGCTTCCCCAGCGAAGTTAACCCGCCAAATACTGACAAGATTGCACCGCAAATCGGTTACCAAGTAGTTCTGCCGAACTCCCCTCAGTCGCCTACGGCGACAGCCCCCCCTCGGAGAGGGAGCCACGATGGAGAACATCACGGCTTCCGTCGTGGTGAGACAGCTCCTCTCATCGGGAGGAGGGGGGGGGGAAGCCACGATACAGCTACCGGGTAGTCTCTCCGGGGATGAGGGTTACGGAGATGATGTCTTCGGAAGTAGACTGGCCGCCATTGGCCGCAACTGCATTCCCGCCCTCAGCTGCAGCGGCACTCGTGGTTCCGTTATCGGCGGCGATTTGGGAGTCCATGCGGGAGGCGAGGGCGGCGGCGACGGCGGGGAAATCCTGCCGCACCGCGGTCAGGCGCATGCCGGCGGTCTCGGCCATGAAGGTGCCGTCGTAGGCGATGATCTGCAGATCGCGGGGAACTGAAATTCCTCGGCGCAGCGCCTCCTGCAACGCCACGGATGCCACCAGGTCCGATCCGACGATGGCATCGACATCGGAATATCTCTCAAAGATGGCACGGGCGGTGGCCTCGTGTGCGCAAATATCGGCCACAATGCCGGCTTCCACGTAATCACAGGCAATGCCGGCATCAGCCAGCATCCGTTCAACGGTGAGATGATAGCGAATCGTGGGGAACGTGGTAGCTTCCGCGAACTGGGAGCGCGGACCACCGACGAGCACCACATGACGCGCTCCGGAATCGATGAGATGACGGGCAATCAGCCGGCCGCCCTGTTCATGATCGGATCGAACGGCCGGAACACCCTCGCCCAACGTGCGATCAAAAGCAACAATCGGACGATGAATGGATGTCCAGTAGCCGCCCGGATGCTCGGTGTGGGCCGCCATGACGATGCCGTCCATCATGTGCCGCTGCAGCATGTCGACATATTCACCCTCGCCTTTGTCTGCATCAGCGATGGAACACAATAGGGTTTTGAGGTCGCGCGCGGCGAACTCACGCTGCAGATGCGCAGTGAGCGTGGCGAAGAACGGGTGGGCGATAGTCGGCATAATCACACCGATAGTGTTGGTGCGATTGCGGTACAGATTGCGGGCCAGCTCGTTGGGAATATAGTTGAGCTGGCGCATCGCGGCCTCGACTTTGGCGCGCATATCGTCCGAGACATAGCCGGTGTTATTGACCACCAGCGAAACGGTGCTGAGCGACACTCCTGCCGTTTTGGCTACGTCGCGCATACCGACCATGGTTTGCTCCCCCGTGAGTACTAGCTGGATTACTGACGACCAGTGTACTCGAACCGGTTTATCGCGCTGTTACTCTGCCTTGGAAGAGAGCGTGATGATTCCGGCGAGGAACACCATGACGATGGCGGAGGGGAACAGCAGGTAGTAGCCGAAGCTGCTCGCAAATGCGCTGACCAGCACGGCTCCGATAATGGCGGCGAGCGCCAGTCCGACCGAATTGGCCAGTGCATAGATGCCGAGATCATGACCGGCGTTGCGCGGGTCGGGTAGGGCATTCATTACCAGTTCAAGGCCTAACGCATCGTAGACGCCGAAGGCGAATCCGGAGATCAGCGCGAAGAGCAGCATGCCGTTTTCGCGTGCCGTGCCGGTGGACCAGACTCCGAGCCCCCATGCCACCGCCACGCCGATGACATACAGCAGGCAGGATGCCGCCACCACTGCAGTGGTAGCGATGTTCCGTTCCTCGATCTTCTCGGAGATCGGCCCAGCGGCCCAGGACGCGAGCGCAGCACCGATGAGCGTTGCCGCGGCCATGCCGGCGATGAGGAGGCCCGCGGGAATGGTCAATGGCGCGGAAGTGAACACCACAGCCTTGCCATACACCCAAAAGCGCACGAGATACCACAGAAAGACCCCGGTCAGCCCAACGCCCGTCATCATGCACACGCGAGCAGCGAACACACGGGCGAATGCAGGCGCATGTGCCGGCGGACGCAGCTGGTCAAACACCTGGCTCGACTCGAATCGTTGATGTGGCTGCTCCTGGCTGGAAGGTTCCTTGGGCAGCATGATCACGGTCAGGATGCCGGAAACCGCAAACAGCACGGCGGTGTAGGCAAACGGCGTGAAGGAGTCGAACATCACGCCGAGCGCACCCATGCATACACCAAGCGCTTGGCCAAGCATCACGCCGATACCGTGCCAGCGCTCAATTCGCGGACGGAATTTGTCCGGAACCCGTTCGCTGATGGCGCTGGCCAACGGCACGGAAATCATCGCATAGGCAAACTGCATGAGCGCCCAGAAGAAACACAGCACTACGAGCCCTGTGTTCTGCCCCAGAACCAGCGTGATCAGCGCGCACAGCACGCCACCCGCCACCATCCACGGGGTACGGCGGCCCAGAGGAATACGTGTGCGGTCGGACAGCGCGGAGACCAAGGGCATCGCGAACATGGAGGCCACCACGCCAACGACCACCAGCACGGCCAGAGGCACCACCAAGTCAGTGGCGACGGGCAGCGGACGTCCGGTGGCCGGATTGATGGTGACCGATATGGCAGAAGCGGTGTCGTAGTCGAACAAACGCGCCACGGCGTTGGGCATGGCGATGGTGTTCAACGCCGCCCAAGGCGCGCCGACCAGAATCGAAGCCACGAAAAAGCCCCAATTAAGACGGGAAATCTGAACAGCGGTGGGTCGCTGACCATTGGCGGCGACCATCGGATCGCGCATATCGAGATATGCAGACGACAGATCAGGCGCAGGGGCATCCACGCTGGCCGCGGCAGCGGCAGCAGCCGACGAACCGGCGGCCGCCAGACGCACGGCCTGGGCCTCGGGCTGATCGGCGGATGCCTCGGGAGGACGCCGACGATCTTTGATGGCCAGTCGGGCCACGGCATCCTTGTCTTCGGGACTCAATGCCTTGTCGAGATCCGGGCGGTCGTCAATACCCGGGCGCACGTACGGTTCCAACATGTTGCTGCTCTTTCTTTGCTCTCATCACCGGCGGGAGGTACCGGCCAGCTCCGACTGGGCATGACCCGCAACCCCGTCACATGCAAAACCGCCCGAGCGCACTAGCTTCAGTGCACTGCGGGCGGTTTGTTTTCCATGGACCCAGCTTACGCCGGACGCACTACTTGGAGCGCGCACAGCGGAGTGGCGTTTATGGGCCAACGGCTAGTCGATATCGGCAATCGGCGGGTTGCTCAGCAAATCATCAGTCTCGTGGTCACCGGCGGCATCGGTCCAGGCGAGGCTGGCGACCGGAGTGGTGTTATCCGCGCCGAGTCCGCGGCCGGGCTCGAAGATGAGGGCGGCCTTGGTCTTGCCGTCGGCAGCGATCCAGCGGAAGGTGATGGATGTGTCGCCGTCGGCTTCGTAGCTGAACTCGCCATTGAATGCAGGCAGTTCGTTGCGGAACTTGGCCAGGGCGTTCAGGGCCTTCACCACCGGGCGCTCGAGGTTTTCGTCGATTTCGGCGGTGGAGTAGTAATGGCGATTGATGTCACGGCCGTTGTTGGTCTTGCGCAGCAGTTCCATGTCGTTGCGGCCGGCGAGCGCGCCCACGTAGTAGACCTGCGGCACTCCGGGCAGGAAGAACTGGACCGCGCGGGCGGCCAGATAGTGCTGGTCGTTACAGCCGAGCGCGGAGTAGTACGTGCTGTTGACCTGATAGAGGTCGAGGTTGCTGGCGGCGGCACCGGTGGCGGCCTGGGATTCGCCGTGGGTGTTGGCGTGGATGGTGTTGACCAGATTATCGACGTCCTCGTCGGGCACGAGGCCCTTGAGGCTGCGGTCGAGCTGATCGGAGCCGATGTCGATCACGCCGATGCCGTCGTGCGTATCGAGCACGGTGACGGCGTTGTTCGGGCGGATTTCGGTCCAGTGGACCACGGGTTCCACGTGACCGGTGAACAGCGAGTGCAGCAGCAGCGGAGGCAGGGCGAAGTCGTAGACACGGTCCACCTTGGAGGCGATTTCAACCTGCTTCTTGTAGTAGCTATGCACCTCTATGAGAATTTCGAGGCCTCGCTTGACGCCTTCCTCGCGTAGGTGTGAGATGAGCTTAAAGGTCTTGGGGGTCATGAAGCAGCTGGTGCCGGCCTCCTTGGCACCGTAGCCCACGGCGTCGAGACGGATGTAGCGCACGTGGCTGGCGGCCATCTGATCGAAGATGGACATCAGGTATTCCCAGCCCTTGGCGGAGTCGGTGTCGATATCCACCTGCTGCGGGGTGAAGCTGACCCAGACCAGGCGGGTCTTGCCGGCGAACTTGTAGTGGGTGAACGGCAGGCCCGGGCGCGGGCGGTAGATGCCGGCCAGTTCCTCTTCGGTGGCGCCGTTCGGGAAGACGGAGCTCATGGTCAGAAACATCGGGTAATACTCGGATTCCTCACCTTTTTCAAGCACGTCTTGGAACTGCTTGGATTCCCAGCTCATGTGGTTGACGATGGCATCGACCATGATGCCGTGGGTCTTGGAAAGTTCAGCGACGTCGTCCCAGCTGCCGAGACGCGGGTCGACTTTGGTGTGGTCGATCGGGTCAAAGCCTGCATCCGCACCATCGAACGGAGTGAAGAACGGCAGGATATGCACGCCGTCATACACGCCGTCGAAGCGGGTGCGCAGGATGTCGGTCATCGAGCTAAGAGTACCATCGCCGAGACGATCGGCGTAAGCGATGAGCTGCACTTTGTTTTTCATGGGACCTCCCTTGGTTCATGGATGCAGGTGCAATGTGTACGCAGTGTATGCGTGCTTTTACATACTTATACGTATCGAACCGGTTTGATATTACCTCGAAAGGGACGTTGATGTCCAGTAATACCGCAAAATGCGCGTGTCGAACCGGTTTGATGCGGTGTTCTACACAACCCAGCCTGTCCGACCCCAATGTGTCCGTTTCTGCAAAATCGGACATCCAAACATCTCACGCATCACACATGACCGATTCTCCAGAATCAGACACACAGAACACTTCTTTCGGAACTTAGACGTCCGATTCGGCAGAATCGGACACATGTGCACAAGTCGGATGATGAGCACGACTATCGACGGGCGTTCGCCGGTTGTGGACGCCGCTGAAATCGATGCGATCCACACCGGGCACACGCATGAAGACGCGCAGCATCAACGCGTGGTATCGCCTGGCACCAGCGTCATGGGAATAAGCACATTCGGCTCGAACGGCTTGGGGATGTTCCTGCGTGAAGCGTTAGCCGCAGCCACTTCCTCATTGGCAATAGCCTGCACGATATGGTCGGCCGCCGACTGTGCGATCGCCGAGAAATCCTGCGCGACCGCGGTCAGCTTCATGCCGGCCAAATCAGTCAAATACGTACCATCGTAGGCAACGATCTGCAGCTCGTCAGGAATGGAAATTCCGCGGCTCAACGCTTCGCGCACGCAGAACGACGCGCCAATATCGGAACTGACCACGGCATCGACGCCGTCGGCCGTCACCTTGTCGAGCGCATTGCTGACCGCACGATGATAGCCGGCAAAATCCATCGCTTCGCCAGCTTCAACATACTCGTATTTCACGCCTGCGGAGGTCAATTCCTGTTCCAACGTGAGGTAATAGCGCACCGTCGGGAACGTGGTCTTTCCCAAATCGAACGGTCCTTCCTCGACTTCTCCGCGCGCAGCCAAATCGAAGAATTGATCTCGCGGACCGCCAATCATCACCACATGTTTAGCACCATTGCGGATCAGCATCTGCGCAATCAATCGCCCACCCTGCTCGTGGTCGGATCCGATCGACGAAATACCGTCTCCAAGCACACGGTCGAACGCGACGATCGGGCGATGAATCGACGTCCAATAATCGCCGGGATGCGAAGTGTGAGCACACATGACGATGCCGTCCATCATGTGCCGACGCAACATGTCGACATACTGGATTTCGCCATCCGTCTCATCTGCGGTAGAGCACAGCATAGTGCGTAATCCTTGCGCAGCGAGCGCATGCTGCGTGCGGTAAACGTTGCAAAGAACGGGTGGCGGATGGTGGGCACGATGACGCCGACCAGATTCGTACGATCATGATACAGATTGCGGGCAAGCTCGTTC
>CXTO01000030.1_pt1 | contig 71440 bp, 69 predicted proteins | sample 940861 | NCBI WGS metagenome assembly CXTO01 (sample SAMEA3493489, study PRJEB9703) | human gut metagenome | biome: ENVO:mammalia-associated habitat; material: ENVO:feces | place: Bangladesh | collected 2010-01-06 | reverse complement strand
GAGGGGCGGTGACGTTCGGATGATGATAACCGAACGTCACCGCCCCTCGCACTCATTGCGGGATCAAAGCCACGAATCAGTTCTCCGCATTCTCGCGGAGAGCCTCCTTGGCGTCGTTCTTGACCTCGGTGGCCTTCTTGGCGGCCTCGGCTTTGGCGACATCCGCCTTGGCTTTGGCCTCGTCGAGCGCATCCCCGGCCTTGTCCACCAGGTCAGAGGCCTTGTCGGTAGCCTTGTCTTTGATATCGCGGGCCGTATCGGCAACTTTGCTGCCGGCCTGTTTGGCAAAATCCTTCGCATCATCGATCAAACTCATGGTTGCTCCTTAGTACATGTATGCATGGAACTACTGAAATTGCTGACAATACTGTTCGATTATTCTTGAGTTGTGGTGAGCCTTACTTGCGACGTTCCCGCGCAAATATCCAACTCACGCATAATTATACATAGCGTGAGTGAATGGAATCCGTCAACTCGGCAACCGTCAAATGAATTTCAACAGCTCATGCAGACTCGCAATCTCAATGGTTCTCCACATTCCCGCAGCAACGGATTGCTCCTTGCCGCGCGCCGCCTCTTGACTTTCTATGAGCACGCGCCAATCATGGAATGTATGGGGATTGCAATCAAGCGCATATATGAGGAGCCGGCGGCATCGGACGGGTTCCGCGTGCTGGTGGACCGCCTGTGGCCACGCGGCATGACAAAGGAGCGCGCGGCCTTGGACCTGTGGCTGAAGGCCGTCTCCCCTTCTCCCTCGCTACGCAAATGGTTCGGCCATGACCCCGCGAAATTCGCGGAATTCCAAGCCCGGTATGTTGCCGAACTTGACGCCAATACCGCCGTCGAAGACCTGCGCTGTATCTGCGCGGAGCATCCCGACGTGACGCTGCTGTATGCGGCCAAAGACCCGCAAGTCAATCATGCCTTGGTACTGCGCGACTATCTCAATGAGTCACTTCAATAATCGGCAGCACAAGCAAATGTTCAAAAACGACATTCGCTTCTCGCGGCGATTTCGAATTCCAAAGTTCACACCAACGGCTTGCGTACATCCAGTTCGCAAGTGATGCCAGTCTCCTTGCGAGCCCATTCCGCCGCCTGCAATGCGGCGATGTTCCAGAGCGCGTGCGGCACACCGCCGAGATCTGGATGGGAACCCCAGAACGTGATGTCATCGGAGTATGCGGTGATGACCGAATCCTCCGTAACCGGCATAATCGTGCGGTAAAGCCGATCGGCCAGCGTGGACACGAATTCATTGGCCGCGGCAAACGTATCGATGAGATGCTGCTCGGCTGTCACCGGCGGGCCAACCAGCTCCCAGGATTCGACATCCGTAGCGCTCCATTGCGCGGCCTCGCCGTCCACCTCGCGCTGCAGTGAAACGAACAGCCTAGCGAACTCGTCCGAGGTCAGACCTGTAACTCGACGACGGGTCGAGAGTTCAATCGGAGTCATCAACTTCTCCTTTCCATGTATTTATGCATCATATGCTCTTAAGGGTCAAATTCGATTCATGCGGACGAACGAATCCATCTAGTAAACGAAAAGCATGGCTGCAATGCATTACAGAATCGACTCAAGATCCCCAGATGAATGCTTTTTCTTGTAAATCGGATAGACTGGCGCGAGAACAGTGCGAGAAAGAGGCGAGGATGACCGAGAAACAATCGCGGAAGCAAACGGCAACATACGCCAACCTGCAGAACGACCAGTCCGGTCAGCCACAGCAAGGCAAGCCGCGCAAGCCGTCGCTGCATGCACGCTGGAAAACCATGAGCCAAGCTATGGGCATGGAAATCCGCGAGCACAAGAGCTCGTTCGCGGTCTATGTGGTGCTGCGCCTGCTGGTGCTCGCCATGGCCATACTCCAATTCTTCAACGGCGATTATGAGAACGTATTTCTGTGCATCCTTACGTTACTGCTGCTGTTGGCACCGGCATTTATCCAGGTGCAGTTCCGCATCGAGCTGCCTTCGGTGCTGGAAGTCATCGTGCTGGTGTTTGCGTTCTCGGCCGAGATTCTTGGTGAGATCAGCTCGTTTTATGAGATCTTCCCGTTCTGGGACACGGTGTTGCACACGATGAACGGCTTCCTCGCCGCGGCGATCGGCTTCTCATTGGTCGACCTGCTCAACCGGTCCAGTCGGGTGAAGTTCGAGCTTTCGCCCCTGTATCTGGCAATCGTCTCCTTCTGCTTCTCCATGACCATCGGCGTGATCTGGGAGTTCTTCGAATTCGGCATGGACCAGCTATTCGGGTTTGACATGCAGAAAGACGCCATTGTGCATTCCATCAGCTCGGTGATGCTCGATCCCACGCACACCAATCACGCGATTCATATCAGCGACATCACACAGGTTACAGTCAACGGCCAGAATCTGAACCTCGGCGGCTATCTCGATATCGGCCTGATCGACACGATGGAAGATCTCATCGTCAACTTCATCGGCGCGGTCGTGTTCTCCGTGTTCGGCTTCTTGTATGTGAAAAACCGCGGCAAAAAGGACTCCATCATCAGCCGGTTCGTGCCGCATCGCAAGTCCGCCGACCGCGATTATCTGCGACTGGTGATCGATGGCGGGAAAGCAACTGACGTCGATTCGGCTGATGAGGCCGCAGCCAGTGCCGGTAGTGCCAGTACCATCTCAGCTGTCACTGCCAAACCTTGAGCACGCTCTGCGGTACTTTCGACGCGTCAAAACGGTAGTGCCCGGTGACCGTCATGTGCTTCTTGAATGAGAAGTAGTCATTTTCGCGCTGCTTCTGGGCCATATTGTGAATCACGTACGGGGTGCCATTCTTGTCGCGTTTGTCCGAGATGACGCCGATATGCTTGACGTGCTGGAAGACCACGATGTCACCGCCCTGATAGTAGTCGGAGTCATAGGCCGGGTGATTTTCGGCATCCTTACGGGCACCGGTAACAATATCTGCATAGTCGTCCACACCGTTGCCGTTGAAATCAACCGTGCTGGCGGCTTTCGAATACTTGCGATTCGCCTCATCAGTCGGCATGATATCTGATTCCGATGCAGCCGAATCCGCTGAGGTTGGGTCCGGTGTTCCCGCCAGCAAACCCGCCACCTGTGTTACGCCAGCCGTTAATGACATGGGCAGTACTCGGGCCAGGTGACGTGCAACCAGCACACCACCTAAAACAAGCATCACAATCACTGCAACAGCAAGTATCCGTTCGAAGCGTCGGCGTGTGCTTCGACTGTTTTCATGCCCTGCTTCAGTCAGATGATGTGCCATATCGGTCTCCCAGCGTGAGGCTTCCCAATCGCTTGTTTCGATGGCTTACACCGTAGTCGCATGACTTATGAAATGCTTGGCCCATACAGTTTTTCTGTATGGGCTTCCCATGTCCGTCTATCTCACAGCTCGCGCAGCTGGGCGGCAATCTGGATGGATTCGACGCTGGCTTCGGCCTTGTTGCGGGTCTCCTGCCATTCGGTGGCAGGCACAGAGTCGAGCACGATGCCGGCACCAGCCTGCACGCTCGCCTCATGATCGCACAGGAACGCGGTACGAATGGCGATGGCCATATCCATATTGCCGGAGAAATCGAAGTAGCCGACGGTACCGCCGTAGATACCACGATCGGCCGGTTCCAGTTCGTCGATGATTTCCACCGCGCGCGGCTTGGGAGCTCCGGAGAGCGTGCCTGCAGGGAACGCGGACTTGAACACGTCAAAGGCGGTTAGCGACGGGTCGACCTTACCGGTGACCGTCGAGCAAATATGCATGATGTGGCTGAAACGCTTGATATCCATGAGCTGTACGACTTCCACGGACTGTGGCACGCACACCTTGCTCAGATCGTTGCGGGACAAATCCACGAGCATGATGTGCTCGCTGCGTTCCTTCGGATCGGCAAGCAACTCCTTGGCGAACTTCTCGTCCTCCTCCGGGGTGGCACCACGCGGGCGAGAACCGGCAATCGGAAAGGTCATCGCGTGGCCATTGTCCACCTTGATAAGGGTTTCCGGGCTGGAGCCGATGACATTGAAATCACGGCCCTGCGCGTCGGTCAACGCCATGAAATACATGTAGGGGCTCGGGTTCAGCGTACGCAGCACACGGTAGACGTCGAACGGGTCGGCGGGCGAATCGATGTCGAGACGCTGGGAGATGACCACCTGGAACACATCGCCGTCCACAATATGTTGCTTGGCACGTTCGACGGCCTGCTCGTAGTGGCTTTTCTCAGTACGGAAACGCAACTCAGGCTGAGCAACCGTTTCGTCCAGAATATTGACACGAAACTCGTCAGGAGTCGGCGTGACAGCGTCACGCTGCATCTGGTCGAGTCGAGCGACGGCTTCGTTGTAGGCGGCGTCGGCTCGGGTCGACTTGTTGTCCACGTTGACCGCGTTGGCAATGAGCCATACCGAACCGGATATGTGGTCGACCACGGCGATATCGGTGGCCAGGGCGAGCACGGTTTCCGGCTGGCCGGTCTCATCCGGGGCCTCGGCGCGCAAGGTCGGTTCCCAATGACGAATCGCATCCCAACCGACTGTGCCGACCAGACCGCTGGTCAGGTTCGGCAGACCCGCCACATGCGGGGCTTTGAGGGCCTTCAGAGCGGCGTGAGCGACCTCGATCACGTCACCTTCGGTGGGCACGCCTACAGGGACTTTGCCCAGCCAGTCGGCCTGACCATTGTTGGAACGCAGTTGAGCCATCGAGTTGACGCCAATGAAGCTGTATCGGCTCCACGTGCCGCCATATTCCGCGGATTCGAGGATGAATGTGCCGGAACGGCCGCCAGCAAGACGCTCGTAAAAGCCGACCGGGGTGAGCGAATCGGCAAGCAAACGACGCACGATGGGAACCACACGATAGCCGGCATCGGCAAGCTCGTGAAACTGTTCGAGGCTGGGCCAGGTGGCACCCCACTTCAGGTGTTCGACGCTGCATTCGCTCATGTTCGCTCCTTTACTTGCGTTGATGACGTTTATTCTACTGCCGATGAAGCTCCCCCAGTCAGCTGCGCTGACAGCTCGTCGCAAGAGAGGACGGCCTCCGGCTGATTATATTTTGCTCACTGTCGTTCGCCTTCGCCTAAAAACGCCTCCGCGTTTTCTTCACGGTTCAGCCTCAGAGAGGGGAGCCAGAGAAAGGAACCAACTCTACTGCTCGACCGGACGATGACCTTCGACCACGGGCAGAGGGCCTCCTTCGAGGAAGCAACTGCGCTTGCCGGTGTGGCAGGCGGCACCGACCTGATCGACCTCAACCAGCAGTGCATCGCCGTCGCAGTCCAAGGACACACCCTTGACGTACTGCACATGGCCGGAGGTGTCGCCCTTGCGCCAGTATTCCTGACGGGAACGGGACCAGAAGGTCACGCGCCCGGTGGTGAGCGTGCGGCGCAGAGCCTCATCGTTCATGTAGCCGACCATCAGCACCTCGTGGGTGTCGTACTGCTGCACGACTGCGGCGACCAAACCTTTGGCATCGCGCTTGAGGCGTGCGGCGATGCGGGGGTCGAGTTCAGTGGAATTGTCGTATATAGTGTCTGTCATATTTGTCTTCTTTATGTGGACCATCCTCAGTCACGCCACGCGTGACAGCTCCCGCCAGCAGGAGCAATAAGGTGTATGCGTTTTATCGAACGGTGTAACCGTGCTTCTTGAGTTCGGCCTTAACATCGGCGATGGTCAGAATTCCGTAATGGAACACGGAAGCCGCCAGCACAGCATCCGCACCGGCCTCGATGGCAGGAGGGAAATCCTCGACCTTGCCGGCACCACCGGAGGCGATAATCGGAATCTTGACTTCCTTGCGCACTGCGCGAATCATTTCAAGATCGAAGCCTTCTTTGGTGCCGTCGGCATCCATCGAGTTCAGCAGAATCTCGCCAGCGCCCAACTCTTCAGCTCGTTTGACCCACCAGATTGCGTCGATACCGGTGGATCTGCGGCCACCCATCGTGGTGACCTCGAAGCCGGACTGGGTATGCTGTTCGCCCTGTTCACGGCGGGCATCAACGGACAGTACCAGCACCTGGTTACCGAAGCGGTCGGCCACGCGGCTGATCAACGACGGATCGTTGATGGCGGCGGTGTTCACTCCGACCTTGTCCGCGCCGCAGCGCAGCAGCGAATCGACATCTTCGGGCGTGCGCACGCCGCCGCCCACGGTCATCGGAATAAACACCTGCTCGGCAGTACGGGAGACCACGTCGATCATCGTATGGCGGTGGGAACTGGAGGCGGTCACATCCAGGAAGGTGATTTCATCGGCACCCTGACGGTAGTATTCGGCGGCCAATTCCACCGGATCGCCGGCATCCTTGAGGTTTTCGAAATGCACACCTTTTACCACACGACCGGCGTCAACATCCAGGCATGGGATGACTCGTACCGCCAACGACATGCTTCACTCCCTGTTTGGCTTTGCTTTACAACTTTTCAGACTACCTACCGCCCGTTACATGGGAAGCAGTCGTTTCTGGAATATGAGAATTACCACTATATGCGGTCGGCAAAGCAGGCGCATAGCGGCCCGAACCGTGAGAGAACAGCCAGTGGAACAATCCCAATCGCGTGAAGGAGACCACTATGGCTGTGGAGAACAGCAAGGTTCTGATTATCGTCAACAAACTGGGGCATTGAGGAAACCGAGCTGACGCGCCCGCTGCGTGACCTCAAGGCTGCCGGAGCTCAGGTGACGCTTGCCGCCATCACGCTGGACCCGTGCGAGACCGTGCAGCACGACCGTTACGAAGGCGAGACGCTGACGCCGGATGCGCTGCTGAGCGACGTGCAGGCCTCTGATTATGACCTGCTGGTGGTGCCGGCGGCACTTGCAATGTGGATCGCATTCGTGTCAATGAGGATGCCATTACGCTGGCGCAGGAGTTCGCGCATGAGGGCAAGCCGATTGCCGCGATCTGCCATGGCGCTTGGCTGCTGGTCAATGCTGGACTGGTTGCCGGCAAGACCGTCTCCCCTTGCCGTTACATCGCCGCCGATATCAAAAACGCCGGCGGTCATTACGTCGACGAGCAGCTGCACGTGGATGATGCCAACGGCTTCAAGCTCATCACGTCCCGCAAGCCCGCTGATTTGGACTATTTCGTGGACGCAATCAAGGATGCGCTGAACTAACTACCGCTCCTTGGCAGCGAGCTGACCGCAGGCACCGTCGATGTCCTGGCCGCGGGTGTCACGCAGAGTTGCGGTGATGCCCGCGCGGTGCAGAATTTCCAGGAATTGCTTCTCGTCTTCCGGCTTGGAAGCCGTCCACTTTGAGCCTTCAATCGGGTTCAGCGGAATCGGATTGACGTGAGCCCAATTATCACCGTAATGGTTGAGCCGCTTGGCCAGCAGCTGCGCATGCTCGGCCTGATCGTTGATGCCACGCATGAGTGCGTATTCGATGCTGACACGGCGCTTGGAGGCAAGCCAGTAATCATGTGCCGCGTCCAGCACCTGAGTGGTGTTGAAACGCTTGTTCATCGGCACCAGCTCATCGCGCAGCTCGTCGCTAGGCGCATGCAGGGAGACCGCCAAACGCACCGGAATGCCTTCGGCAGTAAGCTTCTTGATACCAGGCACCACACCTACTGTGGATACGGTGATATTGCGTGCGGAAATGCCAAAGCCCTCCGGCGGCATAGCGGAAATCTGGCGCACGGCGGAAAGTACGGAATTATAGTTGCCCATCGGCTCGCCCATGCCCATGAACACGATATTGCTTAAGCGGCCTTCTCCCCCGGCCACTTCACCATCGCGCATCATTTTGGCGGCCACACGTACCTGTTCGACGATCTCGCCGGTGGACATGTTGCGGGTCAAACCCAGCTTGCCAGTGGCGCAGAACGGGCATCCCATGCCGCAACCGACCTGCGAGGAAATGCACAGCGTGGTACGGGTCGGGTACCGCATAAGTACCGATTCGATCAAGGAGCCGTCAAACAGCTTCCATAACGTCTTGATAGTGTTGCCCTCATCGGCCACCTGACGGGTCACTTCGGTGATGAGCTGCGGGAAGAATGCAGCAGCGGCCTCATCACGCTTCGCAGCGGGAAAATCAGTGAATTCCGCGGCATTCACATCGAAATGCCCGAAATAATGATTGGCCAACTGCTTGACGCGGAATTTAGGCAGTCCCAATTCGGCCGCCTTTTCAATACGCTGCGCGGGAGTCATATCCACGAAATGCAGCGGCGGCTTGCCTCGCCGGGCGTGATCTTTGGAAAGCACGTCGCGGAAAGCTCCAGACGTACCACCAGGAGTGATGCCGGTCTCCGGGGTATCGATTTCAGGTATGGTCATAACCAGTCGTTCCACTCTCAATCGGTCACAGTCCGGTGACCCACAGCAACGCACAGGTGAACGGCGCGCTCATCAGAATCGAATCCACGCGATCCATCACTCCGCCGTGCCCCTTCAACAGATGGCCCATGTCCTTGATGCCGATATCACGCTTGAGCATGGAGGCGCACAAATCGCCAAACGTGCCAACTGCACCAATCAGAATGCCCGCTACAATCGGCACCCACCAACGGCTGGTCTGCAACGACGGGTCATAGGTGAAGATGAATACGGCAAACGAGCCAATCATGGCGAACAGCATCGAGCCGATCAGACCTTCGACGGACTTCTTCGGCGAAATGCGCGGGCTGAGCTTGTGCTTGCCGAGCCATGCGCCGGCAAACAGACCACCCGTATCAGACAGTGCAGGCATGAACACCAGCATGATGGCATGGGCAATAGGATGATCGTTGAACGTCAGCGGAATGATGATGCAGCTGGCCAGCAACGGAATGTAGAGCACGGTCAGCACGGAAACTGCCACATGGCTCAACCGGGAGTGATGCTGTTCACCGCCGTCGTGATTGTATGAGGATTCCAGACGAGCGCTGGCGTCCGTGTTGGACAGTTTGCCGGCGACCGCCAGAGAAAGCCGGTTGCCAAGCGTAAGCTTTGCGCTTGCGGCGATGGCAACAAGAATGATGGAGACGATGACGCTCAGCGACATCGTGATGAGATGGTAGGGAGAATAATACGTGGCAATCAGGGTGAAGGAGGAGCAGATCCAGAGCATAACTACAGGAATGTGCAGTCCTACCGTGGCGAAGTCCACGCGGAGTTCCCAGAGTGCCAGAATCATGAACGCAACGACCAACAGCACGAACACATCAATGCTGAGCAACAGGCAAGCGACGATCAGTATGACCAGTGCCGCACCCGTGGCAATTGCCTGAGGCATATTGCGACCAGTCTTCTTGTTGATCTGATCGAGAGCCTCTTCGGCCTCTTCATGGAGTTGTTCGTTGCGTTCCATAGCCATTCTCCAGGTCTGATTGAATCAGACCTCCATGATCTCCTTCTGCTTGGTGTCCAGCAGAGCATCAATCTCATCGGTAACGGACTTGGTGACCTTGTCGAGATCCTTGAGCAGACGATCGCCCTCGTCCTCGCCCATGTCGCCGTCCTTGACGGACTTATCGATGGTTTCCTTGGTCTTGCGGCGAATGTTGCGCACGGCCACCTTGCCGTCCTCGGCCTTGGCCTTGGCGAGCTTGACGTATTCCTTGCGGCGATCCTCGGTGAGTTCCGGCATGGTCAGACGGATGACATTGCCGTCGCGGTTCGGGCTGACACCCAGATCGGAGTTGCGAATGGCCTTCTCCACCGCGGCAGCCTGAGAGGCGTCAAACGGGGTGACGGACAGGGTGCGGGGCTCAGGCACACCGATGGAGGCCACGGCCTTGATCGGCGTCGGAGCACCGTAGTAATCGACCACAATGCCGTTCAGCAGAGCCGGATTGGCGCGACCGGTACGAATACCAGCGAAGTTCTCTTTGGTGTTTTCCACGGTCTTGGCCATCTGTTCCTTGGCCTGATCGATGAGGGACATGTTCACTCCTTGTGTTTGGGGTTCTTCTATGAACGCTTGTATTCGATTGTAGGCGCTCGGGACTACTCGGCCACGCGCGACTCGGCGGTGGAGACCAATGTGCCGATCTCTTCGCCAATCAGGGCGCGGGTCACGTTGCCGGTTCCTTCAAGACCGAACACACGGATGCGCTTCTTGTTGTCGCGGGCCATGGAAAGCGCGGATGCGTCCATAACGGCCAGATTGTCGACCAGCGCACGGTTGTAGCTCAGGGTCTCGAAGCGCTTGGCTTCAGGATCCTTGCGCGGATCGGCGGTGTATACGCCGTCGACGCCGTTCTTGCCCATCAGCACCTCATCGCAGTGGATTTCCAGAGAGCGCTGGATGGAGACGGTATCAGTGGAGAAGTACGGCATACCTGCGCCGGCACCGAAAATCACCACACGCCCCTTTTCAAGATGGCGAATGGCCTTCAGTGGAATGTACGGCTCAGCGACCTGACCCATGGTGATGGCGGTCTGCACGCGGGTGGCCTGGCCCTCCTGCTCGAGGAAGTCCTGCAACGCCAGGCAGTTCATGACCGTGCCGAGCATGCCCATGTAATCGCCACGGGAACGGTCGATACCGGCCTGTTGCAGCTCAGCGCCACGGAAGAAGTTGCCGCCGCCGACCACGATGGCCACCTGCACGCCCTGCTGCACAGCGGGAACGATTTCCTCGGCGATACGACGAATCACGTGGGTGTCGATGCCGACCTTGCCTCCGCCGAATGCCTCGCCGGACAGCTTGAGCAGAACTCTGCGCGGCTTATCGCTATCAGTCATATTGATGCCTTCCTTCAACCGAAAATGCCTGAAAATATCCGTAGACAAGCGTATCGGCTTACAACGACACCCCTTGCAGCGACACCCTCGGTATACAGACAAAAACGCCACCCGGCTGCAATCAGCCAGATGGCGTTTTGAAAATTACGCTAGTCGCGTGAAATGAGCGCTAGGCTCACTCCTCTTCGCCCTTGCCGACTTCGACGCGAGCGAAAGCAGTGGCGTTGCCACCGACTTCCTTGAACAGGGCGCCGACGGTCTTGGACGGATCCTTGACGAACGGCTGCTCGAGGAGCACGACTTCCTTGAAGAAAGCGTTGAGACGGCCTTCGACGATCTTCGGAATGATCTTCTCCGGCTTGCCTTCGGCCTGGGACTTCTCGGTGGCCACGCGACGCTCGGACTCGACCACATCGGCCGGCACGTCCTCGCGGGTCAGCCACTTGGCACCCATAGCGGAGATCTGCAGGGCGGCTTCGTGAGCCACGGCGGCACCGGCCTTGTCGGTGGCGATCATGGCGACGATGCTCGGCGGCATCTCGGCGGACTTCTTGTGAGCGTAGATCTCGACGTGCTCGCCGGAAATCTTGGCGAACTGGCCGACCTTGACATGCTCACCGAACAGAGCGGCGGCCTCTTCGACAGCCAGCTTGACGGTGGTGTCGCCAGCCTTGGCGCCTTCCAGCTCCTCAGCGGAGTTGGCGTCGGCGTCCACGGCGTAGCCGAGCACTTCGTCAGCGAACTCGACGAACTTCGGGGTCTTGGCCACGAAGTCGGTCTCGGAGTTCAGCTCGACGGCGTAACCGGTCTCGCCATTGGCGGTCTCGACGACCTTGGAGGCGATGGTGCCTTCCTGAGCCTTGCGACCCTCACGCTTGCCAGCTGCGGCGATGCCCTTGGCGCGGATGATCTCCTTGGCACGAGCGACGTCGCCTTCAGCCTCGGTGAGAGCCTTCTTGACGTCGAGCATGCCGGCGCCGGTGTCTTCACGAACCTGCTTGATCAGTGCGGCGGTAATTGCTGCCATTGATTATTCTCCTTTAAGAAGATGTTGCTTACCGTGTGAGCGATGGGAGGCGCTGTTACCAGTGCCTCCCATCGCGTAGTATCACTCGGCCTTGGGGGCCTCAGCGGTCTCCTCAGCAGCGGCCGGAGCAGCGGCTTCGGCTTCGGCAGGAGCCTCGTTGGTCAGGAGTTCCTTCTCCCAAGCGGCCATCGGCTGCTCGGCGGTCTCGCCCTCAGCCTTGGCGGCCTGGCCGGAACGCTCCAGCAGACCCTCGGCGACGGCGTCGGCCATCAGGCTGGTGAGCAGCTCGATGCCGCGAATGGCGTCGTCGTTGGCCGGGATCGGATACTCGACGGTGTCCGGATCGGCGTTGGTGTCGACCAGGGCGACAACCGGGATGCCCAGCTTGTGAGCTTCCTCAACAGCCAGGGATTCCTTGGTGATGTCGACCACGAACATCGCGGACGGGGTGCGGTTCATGTTGCGGATACCGCCCAGCTGCTTGTTGAGCTTGTCCTTCTCGCGCTCGAGCAGGAGGAGCTCCTTCTTGGTCAGGCCGGAGCCGTGCACGTCGGAGAAGTCCATCTCCTCAAGTTCCTTGAGGCGGTTGACGCGCTTGGAAACGGTCTGGAAGTTGGTCAGCATGCCGCCGAGCCAGCGCTCGGAGACGTAGGGCATGTTCACGCGGGTGGCCTGGTTGGCAATAGCTTCCTGAGCCTGCTTCTTGGTGCCGACAAAGAGCACAGTGCCGTTGTGGGCCACGGTGGTCTTGATGAAGTCGTACGCCTTGTCGATCATGTCGAGCGACTTGAACAGGTTGATGATGTGGATGCCGTTGCGCTGGGTGAGGATGAACTGCTTCATCTTCGGGTTCCAACGACGGGTCTGGTGGCCGAAGTGCAGGCCAGCCTTCAGCATCTCGCTCATAGTGATCTGAGCCATGGTATTACTACCTTTCATTGTCGGTTCTTGCCTGGCCATGCGCACCTGCGTGCAGCTACTCCCCCGTTGTTTCACGGGCTTGCAGCCGACCGACACAGGCCGTCGCGAGCATGACGCGAATTTGTTGTGTGCCGGTTGACAATAATGGGTGGCTCCGAACGCCAGCGACTGCGCTCGTTGCCGGGTGGCACACAAAATTCGAGAATAGCATGACCCAAGAATAATATGCTCCCGTTGGCGGGAGCTGTCGAACGGAGTGAGACCGAGGGTGGTTGAAGTGGACCACCCTCAGTCAGCTTCGCTGACAGCTCCCTCCAGCGGGAGCCAAGAACGGACTACTTCTGATGTTCGCGCATGTACTTCATGGCAGCGCGACGCTCTTCCTTTTCGAGGCGATCCAGGTAAACGTGTCCGTCAAGGTGATCGCATTCATGTTGAAGCATACGACCCATAATGCCAGTGCCCTCGAGCACGACTTCCTTGCCGTCCAAATCAATGCCACGCACACGGGCATACTCGGCCCTGCGGGTCTTGTACCACAGTCCTGGCACGGACAAGCATCCCTCGTCACCGTACTGTTCGCCGGATTTCTCCTCGAGTACCGGGTTCAGCACGTAGCCAACCTTCCCATCGATGTTGTATGAGAAAGCCCTCAAACTGACGCCAATCTGGTTGGCGGACAGGCCAGCACGTCCCGGATCGTCCACCGTTTCTAGCAGATCATCAACCAGTCGGCGCACGGCAGGCGTGATTTCCTTAATCTCGTCGCAGGGGGTGCGCAGGACGGGGTCAGGCACGACCCTGATCTCACGAATGGCCACTTCTCGTTACTCCTCGTTGTTCTCGCCGGCTGACTGATCAGGCAGCTCATCGGCAGTTGCCTCTGCGGACTCGCCTTCCTCAGCCTCATCGGCTTCGTTCTTCGTCTTCTTGATTTTCTCCGACACGCTAGCAATCGAATCAGACACGCTGGCCTTCATCTGCTCGGAAGCCTGCTTGACCTGTTCCGAGGCCTGCTTGACCTGCTCGGAAGATTTCTTGACGGTTGCCACCGTGCTGTCGATAATCTTTGCCGTGGTCGGCAATGGTTTGTTGGAAGGCTTGGGCGCATACAGGTCTTCTTCGATGATGGCTGTGTAACGCTGCAGCACCTTAGGACGCACCACCTTCATGCTCGGGGTGAGCGTGCCATGTTCCTGATTGAATTCCTCGTCGAGAATCGCGAACTTGCGCACGGATTCGGCGCGGGACACATTGGCATTGGCCTGATCGATGTATTGCTGCACGAAAGCGCGCACCGCATCGTTGCCGCTGGCCTCGGCTAGCGACATGTCAGGGTCAAGGCCCTGTCCTTCCAGCCACGAATGCAGCATCTCAGGGTCAAGCTCAATCAGTGCGGAAACGAAGGGCTTACCATCGCCGACCACCACCGCATGAGCGACGATTGGACAGGTGTCGATGACGTCTTCCATAGGTGCCGGGCTGATGTTCTTGCCGCCGGCGGTAATGATGATGTCTTTCTTACGACCGGTGATGTATGTGAAACCACGGCCTTCGATACGTCCAAGATCACCGGTTTTGATCCAACCGTCGGCGGTCATTGCCTGGGCGGTGAGTTCCGGCTGCTTGTAATAGCCGAGGAACACGTTCGGACCGGTGAGCTCGATTTCGTCATCCTCGCCAAGACGCACGCCCATACCGGGACCGGGCTTGCCGACCGATCCGACCTCGTTGTCATCCTCCCAGTTGACCAGCATCGGAGCGGCGGTTTCGGTCATGCCGTATCCCTGAATGAATGTGATGTCGTCCATGCCATTGAAGAAATGAGCCAGATCCACGTTCAGCGGAGCACCACCGCAGGCCAGCCATTTGAGATTCGGGCCAAGGGCGGAACGAATCGACTTGCCGACTGTGGCCATAAAGAAGGAATGCGCCATACGGTCGATGAACGAATGGCCATGCCCCGACTGCTCGTCCTTGCTCCACTTGACGAAGTGCTTGACGGACAGGGCAAAAATATGGCCTTGAACGCCCGCGCCGGCTTTCTGCGAGGCGGCGTTGTATACCTTCTCGAACACACGGGGCACACCAAGCAGGTAGGTGGGTTTGAAGCTGCGAATGTCGGCGAGCAGATGCTTGGCATCGGGAATGTATCCGACCACACCGCAGCCGCCAATGCATACATATTGGATGTACCGCGCGAAGCAGTGCGCAAGCGGCAGGAAGAGCAGCAGGCGATTGTCGTCATAGAGCATGCCACGCAGAATCTCATAGCCGTTGAGCACAATATGCGTGTAGTTGCGATTCGAGAGCATGGCCCCCTTGGGCTTGCCGGTGGAACCGGAGGTGTAGACCACAGTCAGCAAATCGTCGGCCTTGATGCGCGCAATGGCAGCGTCCAAGATCTCGTCGGATACGTTTTGTCCGAAATCGGCAACCGCATTGAGCCCATCGGCCTTGAAGTTGAACACATATTTCAGGCCCGGATGTGCAGCGCGAATCTGCTCCAACGTTTGCGCATGCTGGAAACCACCGGCAAAGGCTATGACCGGATCGACCTCTTCCACAATGCCGGCAGTCTGCTTGGCGGAATCAGTCTCATACACCGGAACCACAACCGCTCCGATAGCCGCACAGGCAAAATCAGCCACGCCCCACTCGTAACAGGTGGGCGAGTAGATAAGCACCATGCTCCCGGCCTTCACGCCGAGGCCGAGCAGTCCCTTGGCCACCTCGCGGACACGGCTGAGCATTTCCGTTGCAGTGGCGCCACGCCATTGATGGGTATCGTCATCCTGCCATTCGGCAATGGTGTCATCCGGCGTGCGGGCTGCACGCTTGACCAGCAGAGAGAACACCGTGTCCTCGTCGGTGGTGACATACCTAGGTTCTTCAACATGTTCACGCATACGCTCTACTATAGGCGCGACCTGTCCTATGACTACGCCGTCCGCATGAAGTCATGTCAGCTTTGAGCCGAAACGCTACCCCAAATCGGCAAAGACACACATCCATCTGGAACCGATATATCGGAACTTGAGATTCACCCGCAGATCTTCCTGGCCAATGGTCATGAATACCACCATCTCCATCGTGTCCGCGCCGGTGATCACGCCATCAATCAAAGTCGGCACTGTGGGCAGATAGCAGAATTTGGTTTTGATTTCCGGATGAGTCACCATATGGGAATCCAGCAAGTACTGCATGGTTCTCAGACGTTCCAGACAAGGGTTGGTCAGCGCTCGGCGCAAATGATCCACGCTGAGCTTGCCTCGGATGGCATCGGCGCAATTGCAGGCGATTCGACATGCAGCCATCGCCATCGTATGGCATTCCCGCGCACTCATGCTGCTGGCGAAGGTAGGTTGTATGTGGTACTTGACCGGACGATCCGATAACTCTACGACGATGAATCCGTCATACCCCGGCAAAGGCCCGCATCGACGCATATCAAAAAAGCCCGTATATTCCATGGAATCCCCCTCGATCCCCCTCGAGGCCCACCACCATCGGCAGGCGCAGGATTACACAACATCATGAAAAGGCGTGTCAAGTCAAGTAACTTGACACGCCTTTCTCACATGATGGATTAGTTCATGGAACGCGAACGTCTTGCGATCAGCGGCTGGAATACGGGTTGACCACCATGCCGCAACGCTGGAAGTTCTTCACATCGACATAGCCGGTGGAAGCCATTGCACGCTTCAACGCACCAATGAAGTTCGTCTTGCCATCCGCTTCATGGCTCGGTCCGAACAGGACCTGCTCCAGAGACCCAACCGTGCCGACCGTGGTACGATAGCCACGCGGCAACGTCTGATGACGAGCCTCCGCACCCCAGTGAGTACCCTTACCAGGAGCCTCAGTGGCGCGCGCTAACGGAGCGCCAAGCATAACCGCGTCAGCACCAAGAGCCAGCGCCTTGACGAAGCTGCCGGAGTCGCCCATGCCACCGTCTGCGATGACCTGTACGTAGCGGCCGCCAGATTCGTCCATGTAGTCACGACGGGCTTCGGCCACGTCTGCAATGGCGGTGGCCATCGGAGCCTGTACGCCGATGGTCTGGCGAGTGGCGGAAACTGCGCCGCCGCCGAAGCCAACAAGTACGCCGGCCGCGCCGGTGCGCATCAGGTGCAAGGCTGCAGTGTAGTTGGATGCTCCGCCGACGATGACGGGCACATCAAGGTCATAGATGAACTTCTTCAGGTTCAACGGTTCCTGACCGGAAGACACATGCTCAGCAGACACCACAGTGCCGCGAATCACAAACAAATCTACGCCTGCATCAACCACGGTGGAGTAGAACTGCTGGGTGCGCTGCGGAGAAAGCGCGCCGGCAACGGTAACGCCAGCGTTACGAATCTCGTGCAGACGTTGGGTGATGAGTTCCGGCTTAACCGGCTCGGCGTAAATCTGCTGAATGCGAGTGGTGGCTTCTTCGGCCGGCAGACCGGCGATTTCATCCAACAGCGAGGTCGGGTCCTCGTAACGGGTCCACAGCCCTTCCAAGTCGAGCACGCCAAGCGCGCCCATCTTACCCATGGCGATGGCGGTGGCCGGGCTGGTCACCGAATCCATGGGAGCGCCAATTACCGGCACGTCGAACTCGTAGGCATCGATCTGCCAAGAAGTAGAGACATCTTCGGGGTCGCGGGTGCGGCGAGAGGGGACGATGGCCACATCATCGAGTGCGTAGCCGAGACGGCCCTTTTTGCCCAAACCGATTTCAATTTCCTGAGACATGGCTTCCACACTATTGCTCGGGTGGGACGCTCATGTCTCACTTTCCCACAGACCGGACGATTGTTTCGCGCCGTTACAAACATGCGCTAAGACTAAAACCATCTTCACATCATCTATCAGGAGGAAGCATGGCCAAAATCAAGGTCGAAGGCACCGTTGTCGAACTCGACGGCGACGAGATGACCCGCGTGATCTGGAAGGACATCAAGGATCGTCTGATTCTGCCGTACCTCGACGTGAACCTCGACTACTACGATCTGGGTATCGAGCACCGTGACGAAACCGATGATCAGGTGACCATCGATGCCGCCCACGCCATTCAGAAGCATCATGTCGGCGTCAAGTGCGCGACCATCACCCCCGATGAGGCACGAGTCAAGGAATTCGGCCTCAAAAAGATGTGGAAGTCCCCCAACGGCACCATCCGCAACATTCTGGGCGGCACCATCTTCCGCGAGCCGATTGTGATGAGCAACGTGCCGCGTCTGGTGCCCGGCTGGACCAAACCGATCGTCGTGGCCCGTCACGCCTTCGGCGACCAGTACAAGGCCACCGATTTCAAGGTACCGGGCGCCGGCCAGCTTACCGTGACCTTCACCCCGGACGATGGCAGCGAGCCGATTCAGCACGTGGTGCACAACTACGGCGAAGACGGCGGCGTGGCCCAGGTACAGTACAACGTTAACGATTCCATTCGCGGCTTTGCCCGCGCCTGCTTCAACTACGGTCTGATGCGCCACTACCCCGTGTACCTGTCCACCAAAAACACGATTTTGAAGGCCTACGACGGCCAGTTCAAGGACATCTTCGCCGAAGTGTTCGAGACCGAGTACAAGGACAAGTACGAGGCCGCCGGTTTGACCTATGAGCATCGTCTGATTGACGATATGGTGGCCAGCTCCCTGAAGTGGCATGGCGGCTACATCTGGGCCTGCAAGAACTACGATGGCGATGTACAGTCCGATTCCGTGGCACAGGGCTTCGGATCGCTGGGCCTCATGACTTCCGTGCTGATGACCCCGGACGGCCAGACCGTCGAGGCCGAGGCCGCCCACGGTACCGTGACTCGCCATTACCGCCGTTGGCTCAAGGGCGAGAAGACCTCCACCAACCCGATTGCCTCCATCTTCGCTTGGACCGGCGGTCTCAAGCACCGTGCCGACCTGGACAACACTCCCGAGGTCCGTCATTTCGCCGAAACGCTGGAAAAGGTCATCGTCGACACCGTTGAAGGCGGTCAGATGACCAAGGATCTGGCCATGCTCATCGGCCCGGACGAGCCGTGGCTCGATACCGAAGGCTTCATGAACGCGCTGGACGAGAACCTGCAGAAGGCTCTGGCCAAGTAAGTCGAGCGGTTTTTCGACACATCAACCCTGATTGTTCCCGGATATGTGGTGATTCCTCCACATATCCGGGACTTTTTTCTACTCCGCCCTACTAGAATCGTGAACCAGTGCTACTCGCCCCAAGGAGGTTTTGCCCGCTTATGGTGTTCACACGCCGCCCAGCCGCCGTTCTTACCGCCATCGTTGCCGCTTGCGCGATGGCAATATCGCTGACCGCGTGCACCACCGACGCGAATTCGCAGGACACGGCGGACGATCGGACCACGGTCACTTCGTCCGCCCCGGGAGTCGTGGCCATGTTCACTCCTTCCGACGGCATCACGCTGAACCAGCAGACACCGTTGAACAAGTGGGCAAAGCTGACGCCGAATCTCACCAAGGCCCTGACCTCCGCCGGATTCAAGAAGGGCGATATTTCCCACACGACTTCCGATTCCCTGGACAAGCAGAGCCGCGCCATCCAGGACTATGTGGTCAATCATCTTTCCGGCAGCAACACCACCGATGATGCCGGCATCGTCATCTCCCCCGACAACATCACCCTGCTGGTGGCACCGGTAGTCGAGGCCGATGCCTCCACCCGCCAGTACGGGGACTATGTCAGCCAGGAGCTCAGCACCGCCGACACCGCTGAAGGCAGTGATTCCACGGATTCGTCTGATTCGTCCAATTCGTCAGACTCGTCGGATTCATCTACGGGTTCTGATTCCACCGATGATTCGTCATCCGACGCATCCAAAACGGCCGGCGATTCCAAGAACGCGGCCCAAGCTGAAGCGGTGGATCGACTGGTGTCGTCGCTGAAACTGGCTAAAGAGTCCGGCATGCATGTGGTGCTCATGGGCAACAGCATCAAAGGCTACAAACCAGACGCCTTCGTCAGGTTCTCGGATGCGCAGGCCATCGGCAAGCTGCAGGCCGAAAAAATCGTATCCAAGCTTGAACTCAGCAAGGCCAGCAAAGACAATCCCAAGTACATCGAAGTGCTGATGCCGTATACCGCTGTGGATGAGTCAGGCGAGGCCAGCGACTCCACCTTTGTCCAAGAAGCGTTCCGCGGCATCTGGCAGGTGCTGGGCGCCTACTACCAAAAAGGCGTTGTGGAAAGTCCTTCAGGTACATTGAACGGCAACTCCACCGAGGATGATTGGCAATCCGTGGCCTACGACGCGTCCAAGGAAGGATCCACCGCAAAGGTACTCGACGCGCGCTTGGCCAAAGCCGACGAACATGCCTCTCCCACCCGCATTGACGGCATCATCGCCATGAATGACTACATCGCCTCGGAAGTCGTCACGGAACTGGACGATCTTGGATATACCGGATCCGCTGCTGATATCAATCCTCAAATCACTATTTCCGGCATAGTCGGCAACATCACCGGCAAGAAGGATCTGAGCCGCAGCGATGTTCCTGACCCCATCAAGTCTCCCGAAAAAGACGATTCGGCCGATTCCACCGATTCCGCAGATACCCAGGACGACTCCACCGCCACGGATAAAACCGATAAGACCAAGGACTCGCAATGGCCTCTGGTTACCGGATATGGTGCCTACGTCTCGAATATCCCGTCTATCGTGAACGGCAAACAATGGATGACCGGCATAGAGGATCGCCAGACCTTGGCCGAGAACATTGCTGAGGCATGCGCACTGCTCAACAAGGGCCAAACATTGACTTCCATGTCTTCCGTGCGGAATACCGAAGTGGGCGGTAAGAAAAAGGTTCCCACCATCAGCGGGCCGCTTTTGGCCGTCAGCGCCAGCAATCTCAAGGTCACATTGATCGATCCGGGATATATCTCTTTGGCCGATGCCGGCTTGTAAACCGAGCCTGAATCATAACGGTTTCAACACGATCTTCTGATTCCCCGCATACCGCTGTGGATCCAGATAATCATCTTCCCCGCGCTTGAGGCCCCAGTGCAGGCACTGCCCTGTGCAATGGTCCGACGCACCACCAACCGTACCGATGAACTGCCCCTGCGTAACCGCTGCGCCAACCGTCAGCGTCGTGGTCGCCGGCTCGAACGTCGAGATCACACCATTGCTATGGCGCATGCTGACCACGTCCTTCTCCGCCACTTTCCCAGCAAAACGTATTATTCCCGCCTGGGGTGCCACAATCACGGTTCCGGCCTGTGCCGTGAGATCTATCCCGCGATGTCCGGACAACCACCGCTTGGCCGGTTTCTCGAACTCCCGTTCAATCCGTGGGTCAAGCACCGGCCATCCGCAAAGGGCCTCGCATTGCCGATCCGACTGCGGTTGTGTCGCATAGGCATGCTCCGCATTCCCATTCGGCATCGCAATTCCAAGGCCTAACGGCAGTAACAGCCCCAGAATGAGAGCTACTGCACATATGGCACGTTTCTGTTCCTGTGCCTTTCGATGCTCTCTGCGACGCCATATAGACGCTTTTCTGGCCGCCTCACGGCGTTTGTTTGCATGATATGCACGCATGAGTTCCCCATTCCCCTGTTCAGGCCGGTTTCCGCTCCGGTTCTTCCACAGTGAAGCGGTGACAGAGGAATGTCCAGCTGAATCGGGATATGTGGTTCCAGCTTGCCAGTTATCCACAACGGCGTGTTGCTTACAATTCGGCAAGATGATTCAAATATTGACTACCGAGCCGAAAATCACTTGATTGAACATAGTCCAAATACAACGAAACCCCTTGATCTCCAAGGGGTTTCAGGCGGCTCCTGCGACTGGGCTTGAACCAGTGACCGTCCGATTAACAGTCGGATGCTCTGCCAACTGAGCTACGCAGGAATATTTAGTTTTCCCGGCCAGTCTCCTGACCAGGTGAGCTCCTGCGACTGGGCTTGAACCAGTGACCGTCCGATATACGGTTCTGGCTTGCAGCCGTAGGGCTTTTTGCAACAGGAGTAGAGAATACACCTGCTTTGCTTGTCCTTCAAATCGGCGTGTCTCGACAATTCCTCTCGATCCACCTGGTTTTCCGAAGAGCTTCAGCCGTCGGCGAGAACATTGGCCAGGCTCCATGCAATCGCAAATAGCATTTTCTGGGAAGTGACGAAGACGTCACTTCCTTTTTCTATGCGAAGGAGCTGCCATGAAGTACTGGAACTCGAACAGGAAAAGCTGCGAGCATGTCGAGCCACGCGAGGATTGGAAGGAATCCATCGAACTGTGGATCGACTGGATGGAAGCCATAGGCCGTACGGAAGAGACCTTGAGAACCCGATGGTACCAGATCGTCCGTTTCTCCAAAATCGTGAACAAGAGCATCACGGACGTGACCGAAGACGACCTCATATTCTATCTTGCCGGCATGGGCACCGAAGGCAGACGCGGAGTGCGCAGCTGCGTCAAGGTCTTCTACCAATGGGGCATGAAACGAGGACTCGCCCGCTGCAACCCGACGGACACGTTCAAAGCGAGCTGGGCTATCCATGAATAGCAGAGCCCGTCGGCCGGATCGGCCCGGTGAAGCATGTGCAGCACGTCCTTCGCCTTCACCGTGTATTTCCGTTCCGGGAGCAGGCCAAGGGATTGAAGGAAATCCTCCGCATGCAACCGGGCCACTTTCCCGTTCTCCAATGGACGACGGTCGAATCTCTCGATCACGTAGGTGCGTTCGCCGGCGAACTCCATGACCCCGGCCTTGGAGGATTCCAAACCGCATAGCCTGACCAGCCGGTTCGAGGCGGCCTCAACGATATCGGCATCCGCCGTGCCCTGTTCGGGTGGTTTGAAGATATGCGTCGAGGGTATCGCCGCGTTGGGCCACGCCCATCGGTCGCCGATTCGCGCGAGCGTGAATTTGGGCTGGTTGCCGGCCAAAGAGAAACGCGCATGGAGTCATGCTGCCGGCCGGATCGCATACGCCGGCAGAAAAATCGTCCTTTTCCTGTGCCGCCGGTGATGGTTCGGGCATTGCGGCGAGCTTGTCGAATGTGTTGAGGAATGCGCCGATCTCCCGGTCGCTGCTGATGGGATCCATGCCCTGGCCTTCGTCAGGGCGCGCATGAAGTCGAGGTGATTGTCCACGAACGCGCCGAAACGTTCGAAAGCACCGCCCTTGATGCCGGTCTCGCCCTTCTCGTACAGGCTCGTATATTCGTCGCCCATGCGGTCGGCGAAGTCCCTTACCCTCATATCGATATCCCATTCGATGGGAGGGCATCCGAACGCCAGTTCAACGTATCGGGGTTCCACCGACATGCCCTGATCGGTTTTCAGATCCTTCCAGAAGCGGTCCACGGATTCCTTGCCGCCATCGTAGCGTCGGCCTGCGGCGTCGAACGGTTCGCCCACCCATGCCTGCAAGTCGGCGAGCGCGTCGGCGGCGTTCTCCCGTTTGCACACGTCACCTCAGTAAGCCGGAACCTCCATCGAGGCCGTCGAGGGGAACACCGGGCACGATGCCCATCCCGTTCACGGCATCATTCGTCTTTTCCACGATCCCAGACGATTGGGCCAGAGTCAGCCCGCCGGGCACATGGCCGACGGCGTTCTGTGAGAGCCAATCGGAGAGCCGGGAGTAGTCGCCCGTCTCGTAGTAGCGCAGGAGCATGGAGACGAACTGCGCCTTGTCTTCGGGAGGGATCGAGAAGACGCCGATGCCGTCGTGTATGAGCTGGTGGTTGGCAACCATCAGCGCGGTGCGCTTGTTGCCGTCCGAAAACCATTGTCCCCGCGTGACCGCGCCGAACAGCAGCATCGCAGTGTCCTCCCCTTCTGACTCCTCCAGGATGCCGCGAACCCTTTCCTGTGAGGATTCGACGGCGGGAATCTCCGGCACCCATCCCGTGCCGCCGATCCTCACGCCGTATTCACGCAAGCGGCCGGCGTCGCGCACGAGGCCTTCGCCGATGATGCGGTTGTATTCGCGGATGTACTGCCAATCGACCGGATAGTCGATGTTCTCGAGCAGGAATCTCCACGCGCGCTTGATGTTGTTCACCGTGACTATATCGTCCACGCTCATACCCTCGGGCGCGCGCCCGTCGAAGATTTCCTGCGTGTCGGGGAAGGTGACGCCATCAACCTCGATCTTGGCGGTGCGCCAGATCGAATCGACCAGCAGCCGCTTCGCCAGGTCCACGGCCGTGCGCCTATCCGTCGTCGTATCGTTCCTCACCGGTTCCATCAAAGCTCCTTATCCGTTTCCGATAATTCTATCGAAGTGGCCGTGCCAGCAAAGGACGCATATCTCTCATAGACGCCATGCGCCGCCGTGCCGGGCGCGCGGGCGGAGAATCATCGTATGATACCGAATATCGTCAGGGGTTCGGACCCGGCCGGCCCGGTGCGCTACCTGTTCGGCAAGGGACGGCGCAATGAACACACCGACCAGCATCTCGTGTGCGCGAGCGGCGACATGTTTCCCTCGTTTGACATGGATGGCAAGCCAGCGGCGTCGTATGCAGGGATAGGCCGCAGGTTCGACCGACGCTACCGCGTCAGGGAACGCAAGGACGATCCGTTCCCGCCCGACATGCGAGGCAAGAACAACCCCGAACGAGAGCATGGCAGGAAGCGCGTGTGGCACTGCTCGCTCGCCATCAAGGCCGGCCAGGGCATACTGACCGATCAGGAATGGGAGGCCGTCATCCGCGATTATCTGACGCGCATGAACATCATCGACGGCGACGACGATCAGGGCGTCACATGGCTCGCGGTCCGCCACGGACTGTCCGCCAACGGCAATGACCACGTGCGCCAAGGCGTCGCGCAGCGAGGACGAGTTCATACGCCGCGTGCGCAGGGAAGGCTTCTCCATCGACCCCAGGCTGCGCAAGGGAACCGCCAAAGACTCGTTCACCGACCCCGGCCAGGTGGTCGGCTACCGGATCACGTGGCATAGCACGGATGGGTGGATGGAACGGTTCAACGCCTTCGAGCTCGGCGACGACATGCGATTGAAACGACTGCGCGACGACTGGGCGGACGATGCCAGAAGCCGCAGCCTCGCCGTCCAGGAATGGCGCGCCGCGATGGAGAACCGCGCCCTTCCTCGATGACGGACGAGAAAGACACCCGGAGAATCTATCCACGCACGACATGGAACGCCTCGTATCCGAAGCGTTCGCCATCGCCGCCAACCTCAACAGCGCGGCGGACGACGACGAATACCGGGCAGCGATGCGCGAGGGCCTGCACACGTTCGACATGCTGCGCGAACGCTACGGGCTTACGTAGGACGGCCTGTGGATAACGGCCACGGACATGAACGAAAGCCCTATACCAGCGCACGTAGGAAAAATTTGACAGCAGCCTCGAATCCCTACCTCCATCGCATGTCGGTGCAAACTCAGAAGGAATGTCCTCCCGAGAGTACACATCCGCTCTCATTCATTGAGGTATCGCGCGTAACGAGTTTTCATTGTAAATGCCACGGTATGGTGACGGATTTTGGAGGACGATAATGACAATACAATATACAGCGCATCCGGCTGATCCGGCGTCGAGTGCGGTGCTGACGCGCGGGCTGGTGAAGCGGTATGGGGATTTTCTCGCGGTGAACGGGTTGAATCTGAACGTGCCGGCGCATGGCGTGTATGGTTTGCTGGGGCCGAATGGTGCGGGCAAGTCCACGACGATGAAGCTGTTGCTTGGGTTGGCCTCGGCCACGAGCGGCGATATGTGGATGTTGGGAGAGAAGGTGGGTGGCCGGCACAGGTTGCAGGCGGGCCGGGTCGGTTCGATGATCGAGGGGCCGAGCTTCTACCCGGGGTTGAGCGGTCTGGATAATTGCCGTATGGTGGCCGATTACCTGAATCTGCCGGGTTCGGCCGCGCCCGCGATTTTGCGGCAGGTCGGTCTGGCCGGCCATGAGGGCAAGAAAGCGAGGGACTACTCGCTGGGGATGAAGCAGCGGCTGGGCATCGCGATGGCGTTGATCTCGCAGCCGGAGCTCCTGTTGCTGGACGAGCCGACGAACGGGCTGGACGCGGAGGCCGTGGTCGAGGTGCGCGAGATGATCATGGGTCTGAGCCGCGAACAGGGCATCACGGTGATCATCAGCTCGCATATCCTTTCCGAGATCGAGAAGATGGCGCCGGTCGTGGGCGTCATCGCGGCCGGCCGCCTGTTGTATCAGGGTTCGCTCGACAGTCTGCGCGAGGAGGGGCACATCGATTTGCGTGTCTCCGACCCGAAGCTCGCGGCGGCGATGCTGGGCTCGGACCGGATCGACTACCGGTGGCTGCCGGGCAGGGATGGCGGCGTGCTGCGCCTGCCGGAACTGCCGGACCAGCGGATCGGCACCCTGATCACGCAGCTCGTCGGCCAGGGCGTCGCGGTCTATCGCGTCGCCTCCGAGCGCAAGACGCTGGAGCAGGCGTTCCTCGAACTGATCGAAAGCCCGCAGAGCCGCGAGCCCACGCCTCATCAGGCGCAAAATGCCATGGATTCCGACGCCGCACGCGCATCCGCGCACGCATCCCCGCGTCGTCCGTTGCCGATCCGGCAGGCTGCGGGTCGGGCGGCGTTCGCGGCGGCGGACGGAGGCGCACGATGAGCGGCGCGGCAGTGTTCGCGGCGACGGGCCGCCGTCCGCCGCGCCCCCGCGCGAAGACCGGCAGCCCGTTCACGCTGGCGCGTCTGGAGTTGTTGAAGGTGCGGGGCTCGTCGTTCTGGTGGATGCTGCTGGGCATGATGCTGCTGGTTTCGGCGTGGGCGGGCATGGCGTTCATGAAACGCGCCGGCAGTCCCGTCCCGGCGTTGAGGTCGGCCGCGTTGGCCGATGGCGAGGTCTATCAGGTCGTGAGCCTGCTGGCCCCGATTCTGGCGGCCCTGTTGACCAGCCGCATCGCCGTGCTGGAGACCTCGGAGCGCATGAACCTCACATGGCTGTCGTTCGGCCAGTCGGACGCGGCCCGGTTCGTGGGCAAGCTCATCGTCGCCGGCACCGGCGTGGGGCTTTGCTTCCTGATCCCGTTGCTGTGGGTGCCGATCGCGGCGAAGGCCCTTGGCTTCACGGTGGCCGGCTCGTTCGCCGCGCTGGTGTGGGTGCCGGCCCTGACCGGCTTCCTGTCCGCGACGGCCACGAGCGCGGTCCAGCTGATGTTCTCGATGATGATCGACAAGCAGGCCATCGGCCTGGGTCTGGGCGTCATCGCCGGCGTGCTGGGCTCCGGCCTGGGTGCGATGAACAGACCCGCGCTTGGCTGGCTGTTCCCGGCCGGCCTGAGTTCGGCCGCGAGCCCGTTCGTCAGATCCGTGGATGCGGGCGGCAACGCCACGATGCTGCTCGCCGCGCGCCCGTGGATGGCCGTGGCCTCCGCGGCCATGGCGTTCCTCGGCTGGACGCTGGTCAGCATGGTCGTGGTCAAGGTGAAGGAGTCAAGACGATGACACACGCAAACGCAGTGAACTCGGCAACCAATCCGGCAATCAACCCGGCCGCCAATCCAGCTGCCAGCCCGAGCCATGCCGCGATGCCCCGCGCGCATGCGGCGGGACGCCGCAGGCCGTCCGTGTGGGCGGCGTTCCGCTGGGAGACGCGCAAGGCCGGCAACCTGTGGTACTGGATCGTGACCGTCTTGTTCGACGCGATCGGCATGTTCAACGGGTGGAGCCAGTACACCGGCTACCAGGCGGAGTTCGCCAGGCAGGGCGTGACCTGGGCCGCGATCTGGGGTCAGGCGATCCTCCTGCCGAGCATGGTGTTCATGCCGGTGCTTGTGGCCGCGTTCGCCGCGCAGGTCGAAGCCAACGAGCATCGAGGCCGCAACTGGCAGCGGCTGAACGCCGCCGGCACCGTGAACGCGGCGATCGCCGGCAAGATGCTGCACGGGCTCGCGGCTTCGGCGCTGACCGTCCTCGTGTTCGAGGCAGAGTTCATCCTCGTCGGACGCTTCGCCGCCGGATTCGACCTCGCGCAGCTCGGCCCGTTCCTGCTGCGCGGTATCCCGCTGACCCTGTCGGTATGGGCGATCATGACGCTCACGCAGGCCGTGAGCGCGAAGGCCGAATCGTTCGCGGGCACGATGAGCGTGATGATGGTCCTGACCATCGGCGGATGCGCGCTGAGCCTGGCCGCCCCGGCCATCGCCGGGCCGTATCCGCTCGCCCTGATCACCAGCGCCTCCGCCGCCCGCGACCTCGCGAACATCGCCAGCCCGGCATCCATGCTCGCCTCCACGACCGCCGCCGCCATCTGGACCGCCATCAGCGCCCTGATCTTCCACCGGCTCGCCAAACAAGCCGTCTGAGCAACCGTCCACGGGCTCCCCTCACCTGCGGGAGCCCGCCACCCAACACCATGGAAAGGCTTCATCATGCACACCACCAGCCAACACAACGAACGACACGACGAACAACACAACGCGCCACACAACAGCGAACAGTCCATACGCCTGCCGCGCCGCGTCATCGCCGTGCTGATCGCCGCCCTCGCCGCGATCATCCTCACCGGCTGCTCGACCGGCATCGGCGTGGCCGGAGACAGGAACCTCCAAGGCATACGCACCCAAGACGGCGACTCCTACACGGGCGGCTACAAGGCCGACTACAGCAAGTTCACCGGCGAGGAGGCCGTATTCGGCGGCACCGGCAAGAAGGCCAGCATCCACCTGAACGGCACCATCACAGGCACATCCGGCACCGGCAGAATCCTCGTGACCAACGGCAGCGACACGAAACGACCCGTGCCCGCCACGAACGGCAAAATCGACCAGACCTACAACGTCACAGGCACCAGCTTCTACATCTACGTCACCGGCGACCAATTCACCGGCACCGTGAACCTCACATCCAAGGAGCAATGACCATGGCAAACACATCCCAATACCCAAACCAGCAACCGGCATATACGCCGGCACCGCCGGACGGCGGGCGGACATGGGGCGGCTGCGCCAGCCTCGCATTGGCCGTCCTTCCCCTTCTGTGCACGCTCGTGCCCCAGCTGCTCGGCATCCACCTCTACACGACGGGCTGGGTCAGGAACATCCTCGTCATCATCGACTTCGTATGCCTCATCGCTTCGCTCGTCATCGCGATCGTCACCTATCCCGAACAGGCGGGAGGACACAGAATCGTCAGTACAATCGCGATACTCCTATCCGCAGGCCTGACTGCCGCCGGCGGCATGCTCATCTTCCTCATGTTCATCAACCAGTAGGAATCCGACTGACAACGGAAAACTTCTTTGGAAGTTCATCTAACCGCATACACGCCATACAGCACAGGCCACATGCGATACGCTTCAACACGGATGGGGCAGCACCCAGGGAAGGAGAATCGCATGACCGCAAAAACCGGAAACGACAAGCGCCACGCGGTTACCGGCCTAATCGGCCACGTGGCCGCGTTCTGGCGGTCCAGCCCGGTCGCGCGCATAATCGCGCCGATACTGTGCCTATGCTACGACGTGATGATGCTCACCAGAATCGTATTCACCCATGGCGGGGGCGATTCGGCAGCCATGAAACTGTTGGAGCATCAATGGGGAATCCCCGTACTCGCCATCCTATGTGCCTTATCTGTTGTGGCGCTGTTGTTCCGTATCAGAATGCCGTTCGCTATTTTGTGTGCCATATGCGGATTGTATCTATGCGCTTGCTTGATTCAAGCGGAGCCATATCTGATGTTGCCTCTCTTGTTTGCCGTCTACACGTCTACAGCCTTGGCCGCGACCGCTGAACGTGCCATTGCGGGAATGGTTTTGTCGGGATTGTCAATCGTTTGCGGCCTCTGGATTGCGACCTTCCCCGCCTTGCAGACTGATATACTTCTGCCCGAGTCCCTCCTTGCGTCGATGACCGCTATTTTAGCTCTTTGGTCGCGCAACATCAGTCAGCGGCGGAAGGGAGCGGCCTTGGTGGAAGCTCAACAGCAACGAAGCCTGGAATTGGAACAGGAACGCGATGAAGAACGTCGGCGGGCGGACGTCGCAGCCGAACTGCATGACAGCGTGGGCCATAATCTCACCGCTATCATTGCACTTACTGAAGGCTTGGAGGGATTGACACAGGAGCCGGTGGAAGGCGCTATAAAGAGTATCAATAACTTAGCTCGGCAAAGTCTAGATGATACACGCGAGGCGGTACGGAAACTTTCATCTCCGGTGACGTTACGGAAAACAAAAACAGGAACGGTGGAACTGTGCAGCTGGAATGATATAAACCCGATTCTTCAACATGCTCGTGATATTGGAATCGCCGCCATTCTGACCGAGACAGGAAGGCGTCCAGACGATCTAGCCCAAGCTGATTTATGCTTCCGAGTGAGTCGTGAGGCTGTCACAAACACAATGCGCCATGGGAAAGATATAACGCGAATTGTGGTTTCATGGGATCATCTGGATAATGGGGAACTCCATATAACAGTGCGTGATGATGGTAAGCCAACGCTGAACAAAGATAACCGCGCTAAGGGGACCGGTTTCGGGCTTGCTGGCCTAGTGACTGAAGTTACGCGGGTCGGCGGGCACCTTCACTATGGCTCATCATCAGGGCAGGGGTGGACTGTTTCAGCCATTATTCCACAGCAAAAACGTCCATATATTCCTGTGCAGGAGGGAAACGATGATTAACGTAATGATCGTGGACGATCAGCAGCCGACCAGAATGGGTTTTTCGCTCATGGTCATGAAAGATCCTGCGCTTCGCATGACGTTGCAGGCGGGGAATGGACAGGATGCCCTTGATATTCTTGCGGCACTGCAATTACATGGGCAGAGCCTCCCTGACGTCATTCTTATGGATGTTCGCATGCCTGTTATGGATGGGCTCGATGCCACGGCAAGAATCAAACAGTTATATCCTTCAATACGTATCCTGATTTTAACCACATACGATCAGGATAGCTATGCGTTTGGGGGATTGAGCGCCGGAGCTTCGGGATTCTTGCTTAAGGACGTTAAGACTAAGGACCTGTGTCGGGCCATTCACTCGGTGTACGATGGAGACGCCATACTCACACCACGGATTACAAAGGAAGTGATTCGCCGAGGGGTTCCCAACGTCAGCATCAATGCTGATACTCTGGCCATCAGAAGTAAATTCGATTCATTGGGACCTCGCGAATTCGAAGTCTCAGCACTGGTCAGCGAAGGAATGACTAACGCTGAAATTGCTCAGCGTCTCGGAATGCAACTGGAGGCAGTCAAAAAGGCGGTTAGTAGGTCTCTTGCCAAGCTCGATGTCAAAGAACGTGTTGGTATCGCGGTGCTCTGGTATAAGGCCGGAATGCCGAATCTGCAGAAGTGACAGATTCCGTAGAATAATGTAGGGTTTCTGAATCGTGAAGGGCTCGTAGCGGGCGAACCCGTGACGGTCCATGACTGTCCTCGTTTGAATGGCGATCGGCGCGCATCGTGGTACCGCCGACCGGTATTTTCTCACGTGAATATAGTGCCGCTTGTCTCACCTGACAGATGCGGCCTAGCATTCAATGCTTTCTGAGGTCTGATATAGATACGCCGATGGGCTTCGGCTGACCGTATGCCTGACCGTATGCCTGACCGTGAACTTATTGCAACTTATTCTCGTCGCAATCTGCCTGACGGCAGACTCCTCGCAATTACGAAGTTCGTCAATGCAAGATACGTGCCTGCGCCGTCAAACGGGAACTTGTTTTCATGTCGAGTGAGACGATTTTTCTCCAATCATGAGGTTGGCGTTTTCGACCATGGATGAGTGTTGCGTTTCGATATAGAACTCGTGTAATGCACCGATTATTCTAACTAGCTGTCCATATCAATGGGCGAAACGTAGGTCATGAATAGATATCAGACACCCCCGATACCTTGGGCGAATACACAGAACGTGTGCTCAACTACAATGTGGACGCCCGCCGCAAGCAGCTGAAGCGAACCCAGAAATCACTGATGCAGCTGATGGGGGTTACAAGCGAAGGGGCTGTATCTCAACGACTCAAAGGCATTACTCATTGGTCTCTGATTAGCGCGGTCAATGTTGCCCAGAGCCTCGATACAAGTATTGAAAAACTACTTGATGACAGTGCCATGAAGATGGAGATCGAACGCCAAGCGGTCGCACTGCGCGTTCAACTGGATCAAATAAATCAGATGACGGGAAACAAGAATGCCACCGGCGACACGCCGGTGGCTTCAGGTGAGCTCCTGCGGCTGGGCTTGAACCAGCGACCGTCCGATTAACGGTTCCAGCTCTCACTGCCATAGGCGCTTCAGTTACCCTTGCCTCTGATGATACCACCATCGCGGATTTCGTCATGTGGGAGGCCGAGCTGATGGAAGACTTGAACCCTGATTCGGTCGAAGAGATGTTCCCGATTCCCCGCGCCGAGGCGCACGCATAGAATTGAAGACCCCGCCCGGCGGCCCCGGGCGACCATATAACCATCGTTCTTCGCAGAGAGGGAAGCCACTGCGCTTCCCTCTCTCTTTTTATGCAAGGGAGCATCATGACAAGGAACTGGACAAACAAGAACAGCTACGGCTGCGAGCATGTCAGGCCACGCGATGACTGGGGCGAAAGCGTCGAGCAATGGCTGTCAAGCATGCTGGCGATCGGACGCACGCCGGAGACTCTGAGAACTAGATGGTATCAGATCGCGCGCTTTTCCAAGATCGTGGACAGGCCCATCGACCAGGTGGACGCCGACGCGGTGATCGCGTTCTTCCTGCAAAGCAGCATGGACCTTGAGGTCAAGCGTAACGCGCGCGCCTGCGTGAAGGTCTTCTACCAGTGGGCGGTCGCACACCGGATCGCCGACCACAATCCCATCGACGAGGTGCCCGTCATCCCCACGCGCCCCAGGGGCGGGCTGATCTGCCCGGAGCATGCCATCAACGAAGACCTCAAGTCACAGGACGAGGACGCGGTGCTGGTCGTGATGTTCGGCGCGTGGATGGGCCTGCGACGCTTGGAGATGGCGCAGATCAACATAGCGACCGACATCGAGGACAACCCCGAGGAGATGCGCCTGCTCGTCCACGGCAAGGGCATCAAGGATGCGGGTGCTACCTGTGCCGGGTGAACTCGCCCGAGCGATACGCCGGCGCGGCGGCGACTGGATCTTCCCCGGACGCTTCGACGGCCACGCCTGCGCGGATTACGTCGGTACCCGCATCAAGGAGGCCACATCGTTCCCCAGCCACAGCCTGCGGCGTAGGTTCGCCACCTTCGCCTACTACCGCACCGGCTGCGACATGCTGCTGGTGTCCCAACTGCTCGGCCATTCCAGCGTCAGCACGACCATGCGCTACATCGGGATCAACACCGACCTCATGCGCGACGCCGTGGAAGCCACGACAAGGGCCGACGTGTCGGAATGCCGACAGAGGGAGGCCGTGACCGCGTTCATGCCGGCCAAAACCATGCAGGGCCTCACGTTCGGGGGCTAGACATCCTGATGACCCTCACCGCAGTTTTCGGCATGCCGGATATGAGGTAAATACCGGCATACCGAAAACCGACAGTTCATTTGGTGTCAAGATATCTTCTTCACCGCGTTGACAACCAACGGCCCCACCTTGCTGACGACCTTAGGACCATATTTCTTGGCGACGGCAAGGGCACCGCCGGCAAGGCCAACGGCCAGGACCGCCTTGTTTCGATCCTTTTTCGTGGAGCAATCCAGGCACAGTCCCAATTCCCTGCGGGACTCCGGTATCGCGTGCCTGCACACGGAGCAAAGAGCTTGCTCGGATGACGAAGCGGCTCGGGATTCCACGTCAGTCTTCTTCTTGAATGGGTTCATCTTCCGTTTCCTTATCGGTTATCGCAGAGGCCCCATCCGGTCGAGGCCTATAGGGTTCGAGCAATCCCGACGGAATGCCTTGCTCCAAAGACATGCCGCCAAGGAGCGAGATTCTCTTGGAAAGCTCTGCGAACTGGTCCACAAGTTCCGGCATCTTCCTCTCGGATGGAAGTCCGCCGTCGATGACGAGAAGGGTATCCTCATCGAGTCCGTTCGCTTTGATGAATTCGCTGAACTGATCCAGGCAGGCACGGGCGGCACGTTCCTGGCCAAGCATCGAATATCCCTCGCCCTCCACACGCACTACATTCGTGATCTGCACGAGGTCATCGAACGCATCGGCAGCCGCCTGATGTATACGTTCGTTGCCATTGAGAGATTCTCCCAGACGTCTCACAAGCGCCAGCGGGTTCCGATTCAGATCGATGTCCGACTGCTCAATCAGGTAATTGGCGTTCTGGGTGAAGTTACGCATCAATGTGCGCTTTGCATCGGTGGCGGAGGAAAGAGCCTGCATGATCAAAGCATCCCTCAGCCGCGAATCCTCGATCTCCCTGGCCTGCATGAGCTTGTCCCACGCGCCCTCGGCCAAAGCAAGCCGATCATTCTGCAGCTCGATCCTGATGCCCTCCAACTGATCACGCAAGCTTCGAACCTCGGCAAGGACCATGGAAAGCGCCGCCTGCGTCTCCAATTGACGCATGGCATTGGTCACGTCCGGCGGCACGGTCTCCATATTGAGACGAACCTGCTTGTATATGCCCTTGTCATCGTAGACAAATGGCATGATGCGTCCCTCGGAGTCCGGACGGAAGCGCAGTCTGCCCTCCTCGACCATCTTCATGATCTCCGCTGGCAGATCGGCGACCATCCGCACTTTGTCATCGCCGAGGAATTCCTTGACGAAGCCCACTAGGGCGGGAGCGACGACTTGCAGAGACTCCCAGTCCTTCAAAGACCCCAGCCATCTTGCCACGGCCCTTCTTGCCTGGATTGGCATCTCCGACGTTTCCTCCGTCAGAGAACGAGACTTGGGATCCCAGCGTTCTATGCTCATCTTGATGCGCGGGACCACTTCGTATCCGATGGATTGGTCCGCTATCGGCGTGGCCGGATCGTTCCCCGCATAACCGCAATACGGGCATGTTAAGGCCTTGTCGGAGATACTGGTTCCGCAATCCGGACACATGATCATTGCCACGCCTTGCTCCCCTCCTGATCAGCGTCCGTATGGGCCCATGAACCTGGATCCGTTGAAGTGCATCATATGATCCGGGGTGTCGGCGCACCAAGCCTCGGTCTCCCATGCGAGTTGGGCGAGGTAGCGTTGCATGGTGCGTCGGTCTGGGAAGCAGGAGACGAGCACTGCATCGTTCCACTGGTCCGCGAACAGATCATGCAGCTCGTTCTTGCGGGTCACGTCCACCGGTCCGTGCGTGCTGGCGGCTTCCATGAGGAACAGCCATCCCCTGCGCTCGTCCCATGCGATGACATCCGGGGCCTTCTTCCTTGCCTTGAGACTGATGCCGAGGTCATCGAGGAGATCTGCGTCAATGACGCCGTGCTTGTGGTCGGTGTCATCAATGAATGCCACTTGGCATCCGGGAGCGAATCGTGGCAGCATTTCCTCGACCATCGCCTTGATCAGCACCGACTGGCCGCTCGGAGACAGTTCAAGTTCCTGTCCCGAGGGAAGATGCACCGGGGTCTTGGGCATGTGGCGTCGCTCCTCGACCAAGGAACGGTAGGACAGGTGGTCGGAGAGGAACCGTTCGATCTCGGATTCAAATCTCGGTTCGCGATAATGACGAAGCACTTCCAAGGCTTCGTCGGTCACGCGGTAGTTCCATTTCGGGGAGTTGATGGGTCGGTCCGGTCGGTCGGCGTTCTCCTCGACCAGTTGCGCGATGACGAACTGGTGCAGTGTGAAGCGTCGGATGGTCTCTCGCGTGTTCGCTGCGTATTCAACACCGTACTGGTCGCGGATCCAGTCCATGATGGCACGGGTTCCCAGCATGGGATTAGTGGCCCGGGCCCAGTCGTCGCCGGGCTTGAGTTGTAGGAGCGCGAGCAATGTCATGGCGCTTCGCTCGTTAAGTTGTTCCCTGCCGACCTCGAAGTCACGCAATGCTTCGATGGCTTCCTCGATCAGCTGGCTTTTGTCCATGAGAACATTCCCTCCAAGGTATGGTCAATGCTTTGCTGGTCCACCGCGTCGTTCACGGGCAGCAGGTCGGATAGTTCTGCCAGCTGCCCCGGTGATGGGCACGGCAGCTGGCGTAGGTCGGTGGCGTTAACCTGTGTGCTGCCCGACACCTGGCGGTACCATTCATCAACGATGCTTGACGTCAGCCAAAGGGTCAGGCCTCGCGCGACCTTGTCGTTCAACGGCACCGTCCGGCGGGAGGTGCCCTGGTGGACGTAGTTCAGCTTGTTGTCCGCCACGTACTCCGTATCGCTGCGCAGATACGAGGCGTAGATGCGGTGCCGTTGTTCCTTGGCGGAGAACCTGTTGACCAGGCAGTAGCTGCCCGAGGGCAGCACAACGTTGCGTGAATCCGCCTTGCCCGTGACCCACTGTTCTCTGTCGCACTTGACCGGATGCACGGTCGTCATGCCCCGCTGGTTGTCGGACAAATACAAAGGGTGGCTTCCCGGCTTCTCGGTGGCCGACAGCAGGTCGCGGTTGCGGAACCACACGAGCTTGCCGGTGGACACCCACATACCTTGCTCGGACAAGGTCTTGAATCGGGAGAGCCGAGGATCCTGACGTTCGACGCGCAGGATGCGGTCCCTACCCATGGTCAGCGCCTCCAACGGAATAAGCTCGTGCGGCTGCCGGCCCAACGGAATCTCCGGGGAGATCCCGTCATAAACGGCGATTGAACCGATTTGCTTTCGCTTGGACACCTTGAGCAGCATGATCTCCTGGAGGATGTCCATGTCCTTGAAGTGGTCCTGCCGCGAGCCGTAAACGGCCAGAACGTCAAGGCTGCATTCGTCGAGCAACCATTTGCGGAAGTCCTTGAAATACACGCCGTTCATCCATGAACGAGGAATGATGGCCACGCATTCCCCTCCTTCGGCCAATGCCTGGATAGCGATCACCAAAAAAGCGGTGTACAGGTTGGTGATCTTCACGCCGCCGCTGGCAGTGGGAATGGTGACGGGACTGATCTTCTTATACGGCGGGTTGAGAATCACGCGATCGAATCTGTCATCGAGCAACACATCGAACACCGATTTGGCGATGACCTCGACATCATCACAGACCTGTCGGATCGAAACCTCGGACGCCTTGGCAAGATCGGTGTCCTGTTCGATGGCTGTGACGCCACTGCCGGCTGGCGCATGCGCGGCGACCATTGCAGCTAGGATCCCCGTGCCCGAACCGAGATCAAGGATACGCACGGGCTCAACGGCAGGAGTGAACAGTCCGGCCGCCTGCTCGGCAACAGGGGCGGGCGTCAGAAACTGCTCCCACTGCTGCTTCCGCTCCGGGGAAAGAGCGGCAGCAGCCTCGTTGCGGATCTGCGCGATGGACTTGCTCATATCTACAAGACTAATACGAGTTCTGTCCTCTGCTCACTGCGCGTGGGAAAGATTAGCCATCGCTCTACTCTCGGCATATGCCACGAGCTCTTCCTTCTTATGGGAAACGCGCAGCTATGCCCAATGAGCCGGCATCGCTAGATATTCTCGGCGTTGCCAGCGCTACCGGAGGATTCAATGGCTTGGATCGCTTCTCCGGCATAGTCTTTTTGGGAAACGCCCTTGACAAATTCCTGATAGCGTTCACGACTCTGAGCGAGCATGTCACTGAAATACAGGAATTTTGCCCGGAACATTTCGACTTGCGCGTTCGCCGCTCCCGGAGACATCGGCTTGCCACGGTTGTCAAGCACCCGTCTGACGATGATGAGAACGTTGACTCTCTCGTCAATGCCGGACGCATTCTTTCTTCCCTCGGCTCGGTCGGTCCGGGCATCGTCCTTTTCCAGAATCCGAGTCATCGCCTCCGCATAACGCCATACCTGCTCTCGTATCTCCTCTATCTTGATATCACGACCATAGCGTTTGAATTCCACAATGGTCTCACGGTCAGGAGCCGTCAGATATTTGATATCCACGCGGCTGTTCGACTCCGAATCCGACGAAAAGTCCAGTTTGTATTCTTCTTCGCCTATTGTCCGGAACGCTTTTTCCTTCTCAGCGTTGCGCGTTGCGCGCTCCCATGCTGGATCGAGAAGCCAAGGATTGTCCGAAACGAAGTCACGCGTGGCGTTTTCAAGCTCATTGGCTTTCAACATGGATTCCAACTTGTCTATCACTTCGAGGCGCGTACGCACGACCTGCGCGTATTCCATGTTTTCGTAGTCTTTGTAAGACGTCAATATAGCAAGCAGCTGTTCTGTCGAAAGCTCGCCTACATGGTACAGTTTCTCGATGTCGTCCCGTTGAACCAGTCGGGTGAAGGCCATGATTGATGACTGATACAGTGAACGGCGGTCGGCTTCTGGAATGCCGTTGATACGCGAAACCCGATCAATCAAATCTCGTGCCGGCTTCCTCAGCCCCTCTGTCAAAGAGTCGACCCAAGCGGCAACCTCTGGGATATCAGCCATCAACTTCTTGGTGTTGGCGTCACTCCTCGCACGGGACCATTCATCAGAGGCCCGATTGAATATGTCTTTCATCTTCTCGTTGAAAGCCTTGACTCGCTCGTCTGACTCGACCAATCGCTGCCTATCAGATGTTGCGATGTCATCCTGCTGGGAGTCATCGAGAAAATCCGCCTGCACCTGACCTGTGACATAGCTGGCAAAATTTCTATTGAAGTCCAGATGATCCAGCAGTCCCTCCTGGATGGGACGCTTACGCGCCATGACGATAATGTTCTTCATGCTTTCCGTGTCGTCGCTGAAGGCTCTGTCAGACGGTTTACGGACCGTTCCAATCCATCCTGACAACTTCCAGTCAGGATGTCCGTCGAACGACACATCCTCAACACGGTGATGTTCGGCTTTTATGCTGTTCTGCTGCTCTTTCGAGGGGGAGAAATTGCCCAGATACCAGATGTGCTCAAGCCGCTGCAGATCTCCGCGATCCTCATACGTGACGGGTTTTCCATTGATGACGATACGAAACGCCCCCTCTTCCTCGCTTTTATCAGCGAGATCAAGCACGTCGAAGCGACGAGCGATACGCCGCCGCAACGCTTCCAAGGTCAGGCCGATCCGTTTACGTCGAAGACTCGTCAGGACTATCTTCGTGCCATGCTCACAGTCGTTCAACGTCAATCCGTCCCGACTGATAGGAGCCGGGTGGTATTGACGTTCGTTTGGATCCGAGCTTTTGATCGCTTCATCCAATTGGGCAACGTCAATCGTGAATCCCCTGGCCTCCGCGCCCTCTCTTTTGGATTCAACCTGCATGATATCGGCAAGGGAGAAGGCTGACAGCTTGCCGATGCCCTTACGTCCCATGTATTTTCTGTGGAAACGGAACGATTCATCGCCTTCCCGTTTTCTTTTTTGATAGCCGACGGTCAGGAAACGAGAATTGAGCGTATCGGTGTCCATCCCGCACCCGTCATCAGTGATGGTGATGCTGCCAGAGCCTTCATCCGGCTTGTAGTCAATGCTCACGTTGTTCGCGTCCGCGTCCCAAGCGTTGGCCACGAATTCGGACAACACGGCCGCCGCATTGGAATACAGGTTTCGTCCCAGTGAGTCCACGGTCGCCATATCGACCGTCAAAGTGTATTCGTCACTCATTATCACTATTTCCTATCATCCAATGTCTTGATGAACTGCCGAGCTATGGCCTTGCCAAACACCGGAGGCACCGCATTACCGATCAGACGCCCAACGGTGCTCAACGTGATCTTCTCCGAAGGTCCGGTGAACACGAATGAATCCGGAAAGCCTTGAAGGCGGGACGCCTCCCGAAGCGTGAGCGCACGGTCCTGCGCCGGGTGGGTGAATCTCCCGGCTCCGGGATTATAGGATTGCGTCGTGATCGTGGGAGAGGGCTTGTTCCATTCCATTCGCCCATAGAACGATTTGAAGGATTTGCCTGAATCACGGGTCTGGCAGGGCGCTCTCAACTCCTCCGGCCAGTCTTCCCATGTTCCACCCGGCTTGGAGGCATGAGCGCGTTTCAGATTGGTCGGGGAAAGATTCCGAGCGAAATGCAGGGAGTCGTCATCGTCTTTCTGCCCTGCTTCCAAGGACGGCAGGTCGTGGATGGCGTCATACACGGTTCTGTACCGGTCCGCTCCCACCGTCGGCTCAGGCATCTCAATATGATCGTTTAATGCGGCCAGCAGCACCAGCCTCCGACGGCGCTGCGGAAGCCCGTAGTCGGGGCCGAACAGGACACGATACGTGACATCGTAGCCGGCCTGTTTCAGGCGTGCTACGAATTCATCGAAGATCGGCGAATACTGGACGCGCGGGACGTTCTCCATCGTCACGAAATCCGGCATGGTCTCCTGCACGAGCCGCGCAAACTCATTTAGCAGCGGCCAGCTTTTCTCATGGGATGTGTCCGCGCCACGTCGCTGCGAGGAAAAAGGCTGACAGGGCGCACAGCCGGCCAAGAGACGAACATCCGCTTGCCCCCACAGGCGCTTCAGATCCTCGCCGGTCACATCGCAGACGGAACGCTCGATGAACTTCGCCTTGATGTTATGGCTATACGGGTATGAGCAGGCTGAAGCGTTGTCGATTCCCGCGACGACTCGTATCCCGCCCTGCTTCAAGCCTAGGGACAGGCCTCCCGTTCCGCAGAACAGATCAATAGCTGCGATTTTGCTCCTCTTACCCATGAGGGGAATTATAACCTTCAAGGTCGGCAAATCACCTATTCCAAAGGCAGCCGCATGACCTGAAATCCCAATGCTTAGGCACTATAGAGACAGCCACGCCGATCACCATTCCGACCAGTGGGGCACACTATGCTTGCCCGCGCCGGTTGACTCCATGAAGCAGCAACCATACGACGAAACTCACCCGATGATGTTGATTTCATCAGTCACATAGACGACCCCGGTCATACTCTGCTTGACCAGACATGGCTGTCCCTCTGTTATTTGTCATTGAACTTGAACCGAGCGCCGCCTTCCTTGTCGAGGATGAGCATGGCGTCGAATTTCCGGCCAGCTTTCGATATGAATCCCTTAAGGCGGATCCGTCCGTCGGCCAGGAAACGGCGCGCGTTCGCGTCGGTGAGGGTCTTGCCCGCGATGGTGGAGAATAGTTTCCAGCCGCAGCCGCCCGCATCCTTCCATGTGCCGTCCGGTTGTTTCTCTCGTTTGTTGGTCGAGCATTGCCAGACCTTGCCGGTCTTGACGACGGGCTGGCCGCAGCGCGGGCACGGGCCGAACGATTCCGTCACGCGGCTTCGCCTCGCTTGCACGAGCTCGGGCTTTGCCGTGGACTGCGCGTCGACGGGGATGCCGGCGGCGAATGCCCGGAATCTGGATTCGGTCTGCGTTGGGTCGGCGTTCCCGTGTTCCACGTCGGAGAGGACCTGTTCCATCTCGGCGGTGAGAGCCACGTCCTTCAGGCGGAGCGCCACTACGTTGATCAGATTCCGCCCCTGTTCGGTTGAGCGTAGTTGCTTGCCCTTGCGCTCCACGTATGCGGATCGGATCAGTTTCTCGATCACGTCTGCCCTGGTGGCCGGCATGCCGATGCCGCCGGAATGGGATTCGTCGTCGTCCAGCGCGGCCTTGAGACCCGCGTCGTCCAGGAGGCGGCTGGCATGTTCCATCGCGGCGAGCAGCGTCGCCTCGGTGTAGGGCTTCGGAGGTTTTATCTTCCCCTCCACGAGTCGGGCTCCGCCGCGTGGCATCGGCATGGCGTTCGCTCCGGTGGCGAGGTTGACGGGAATGAGGTTGCCCGCCGGGGCGTCCTCCTCGTCTTCCCCGCCGTCATGCTCTTGGGTCTTCGTGGGTTCGATGCCCTTCCATCCGAGGGAGATGGTCTGGTCGGAGCAGCTGGTGAAACGGGAATCCGCTTCGCTGATCCGTAGGAGGTTCGGATGGCTTTCATCGTAATCGGGGTCGATGTTGGCGACGACGAGGGTCACGTCATGCACATGGTCGTCGGCCACCGCCTCCCACATGCGGCGAACCACGCGCGTCAGCACCAGGCGTTCGTCATCACCGAGTTGGCCGAGTGTTTCCCCGCTTGCCTGGAGCGTGGGCAGGATCGCGGTGTGGCCCGTGACCTTCGCGTCGTTCACCGTCAGCTCCAGTCGGGGCTGAGCGGGACGGACGGCGGGATCAAGGAACCCGGAGGCCAGCCGGTCCCCGTTGGTGAGTTTGCGTAGGGCGTCCAGGTCGTCGTGCGTGACGAATCGCGAGTCGGTGCGAGGGTAGGTCGTCAGACGCTGTTCGTAGAGGCTTTGCAATGCCGTCAGTGTGTGGGCTGCGGTCAGGCCGTGCAGTTTCGACATGTCCTTCTGTAGGTTGGTCAGGTCGTAGAGGCGTGGCGGCGCGTCGTGCTGGCGGTGGCGTTTCACGGCATAGATTCCGAAGGCGAAGTCCGGCTGGTTCACGATTTCGAGCAATGCTTCGGTGGTCCCGTGGTTTTCGAGATGGGTTCCGGTCAGGGTCCAGCTCCCCATCGGGGCGACGACCTTCCAGAATGGCGTGGGCTTGTGCGATTCGATCTGCCGGTCGCGTTCCACGATCATCGCCAATGTGGGCGTCTGCACGCGTCCGACGGTGAACCTGGTGTTGTAGACAAGGCTGTAGGCGCGGGAGGCGTTCATGTCGATCAGCCAGTCGGCCTTCGCGCGGATCATGGCCGAGTCAGCGAGTCCACGGTAGTCGCCTTCGGGTTTCATGGCGGCCAATGCCTGGCGGATGGCCTCTTCCTCAAAGGAGGCCACCCACAGGCGGCGTGTGGGCTTGTTGACGCCGGCATGGTGGATGATGCGGCGGAAGATGGCCTCGCCCTCGCGGTCCGGGTCGCATGCGTTGACCAGCAGGTCCACGTCGTTGCGGCGCAACAGCCGGGAGACGATCTTGTATTGCCTGGCCGCGCCCTTTTCCGTTCAGCCAAGAGCACGGAAAGCGCATCGAAGCCGCCATCGCATCGAACGTTCGCGTTTATCTTGGTCTATCCGGAAAAAGCCAGACGGACCTGGGAAACGCACTGGGAATCACACGAGGCTCAATGTCTCAGAAAATGGTGGGGCGAACTGGTTGGTCAGTCACAGACCTGATTGGCACCGCTGATTTCCTTGGCGTAACCCCGGACGCACTCATGGACGACTCCGTCCTCATTCGCGCTGAGGCGGGATACAAAAAAGCCCCCGTCGAAGCGAGGGCCTTGGAAGCTCCTGCGGCTGGGCTTGAACCAGCGACCGTCCGATTAACAGTCGGATGCTCTGCCAACTGAGCTACGCAGGAATAAGTTGTTTTGTGCTTAAGATTTCTCTCGCGCACAAGTCACATAGTCTACACGTACCTGAGGAAAATACAACTTACATGCGTGTCATGCATGTCGCGCATGATTCGTTATCACATCGAGACCTTGGTCAGGGGCATGGCGGAGTCGATTGGGAAGTCGGGGGCGCTGGGTGCCACGCCGGCTTCGACCAGGTTCACGCCGAGCATGGCGACCATGGCACCGTTGTCGGTGCAGAGCTTGATCTGAGGGATGCGGACGTCGACACCGTAATTCTCGCCGAATTCGAGTAGTTTGGCGCGCAGCTGCGAGTTGGCGGAGAAGCCGCCGCCCACGATCAGCGTGTTGGAATCATACTGCCGGCAGCCGCGCATGGCCTTGCGAGCCAGTACAGTGGCCACGGAATCGGCTAGGGAGGCGCACACGTCATCCACTGGAATCTCATGGCCGGCGGCCTGTTCGCTTTCCACCCAGCGGGCGACAGCGGTTTTGACGCCGGAAAAGCTGAAATCGTATGGGTGTGCAGCACCGGCCTTGCCCTGGGTCAAGCCCATCGGGACCTTAATGGCATGCGGGTCGCCGTTCTGGCCGTGACGGTCGATGTGCGGGCCGCCCGGATAGGGGAAGCCGAGCAGACGGGCAACTTTGTCGAAGCACTCCCCTGCCGCGTCGTCCAGCGTGGTGCCCACCACGTCGATCTTGCGCGGCATGTCCTCCACGTGCAGCAACGAGGTGTGGCCGCCGGAAACGATCAGAGCCAGCGTGTCTTTGGGGAACGGGCCGAACTGCAGCTGGGTGACGGCAATGTGGCCGATCACGTGGTTAATGCCGTAGATCGGCTTGTTCGCCGCCCACGCTAGCGCCTTGGCGCCGGAAACGCCCACGGCCAGGCAGCCGGCCAGTCCGGGGCCGGCGGACACGGCGATAGCGTCCACGTCAGCCAACGTCATATTCGCGTCGGCGAGCGCCTTGGACACGCACGGAACGAAGGCCTCGGCGTGCGCGCGGGAGGCGATTTCGGGAATCACGCCGCCGTACCGCGCGTGTTCCTCCATGGAGGAGGCCACCACATTGGAGAGCAGTTCGCGGCCGCGTACGATGGCGGCTGCGGTTTCGTCGCAGGTGGATTCAATGCCCAGTACAACCGGTTCGCTCATCGTGCTTCTCCGCTCGTAGTAGTGTTCTCGTTCAATGTGTTCGTATCGTTCGACGCATGTTCCGTGCCCGCGCCGCTCGCACCCGATGTCGTTCGTGTTGATACCGTCTGCGCCGGTGCAAAGCCCACGATCCTCGGCTTCAGGTCCAGGCTCATGGTGTACGCGTCAATGCCTTCGGGCTGATAGTACCGTTTGCGCAATCCCATACGTTCGAAACCGAAGCGTTGGTACAAAGCCAGCGCGGGCTCGTTGTCCACGCGCACTTCGAGCAGCATGCGCGCGGCGCCCTGCCGTTTCGCCTTGTCAATCAGCGTCTTGAGCAACGCGGCGGCGATGCCTTGCCGTTGGTGCGCCTTGCCCACACCAATGGTCATGAGTTCCGCGTCCTCGCCGTCGTACCAGAAGCCGGCGTAGCCGCGAACAACAGCCTGTTCCGTCTCGCCAAACACGTCGAGCAGATATGTGCGGGTGGGTGCATCCAGTTCCTCGCGCACCATGTTCTCGTTCCACGCGCCACGGCCGAATAGTTCGCCTTCCAACTGTGCGATGGAGTGAACCGCAAGATCACGACTTACGGCAGTGATGTCAACAATCATCGAATCAACCCGTCTCACGCCTTATCGGCGCCGGCATGGCCGAGCACGTGCTTCAGCGGGTTCGGCACTTCGGCGTCCGGCCGGCGCAGGTACAACGGTTCGACCGGCACGTCCCTGTCGCCGCGCAGTTCGCGGCTCAGTGCGGTGGCCGCAAAGGCGGCAAGCCCGGCTTTCCCGGCATCCAATATAGATCCGTCCGCCACGGAGCCCAGCGCGCGCAATCCCTGCCAGACGGACGCGTATTTAGCCGCGCCGTGGCCGGCCACGTCTACCACGTAGCTGACGCCGTCACGTTCGCCGTATTCCGCGAGCGCCGCGTTCACCCGTTCGACGATATGCTCCGGATAGTCGATGTCCATCTCGATCCAGCGTCGTTCCGCGGCCTCCTCGTCCGGCCGGCTGATGCTGCCGTGGTTGAGCGAGAAGTACAGCTGCTTGCGGCGCGCATCGTTGACGCACAGCGTAACATGGCGGTCGAGCTCGTGCTCCTTGGCCTCGGCGTCCGAGTCGTCACCATCCGACTGATGCGAGCCCAAGCGCGGCACGTCCGCCAGAAAATCGATGCCGTCGAACAATTCGTCGCCATCCAATACGAAGCTCATCATCTCGCCTTGCGGGTCGAGCACGTTCTGTCCGACGAGCTTGGCCCCGGTGGCGAAGGCCAGTGCCTTGGCGGCCACGATGCCAGCGCGCAGGCCGGTGAACGGCGCCGGGCCGATGCCCACGACGATCTCCTCGATATCGGTGGGGGTCAGGCCGGCTTCTTCGACCGCACGCGCGATATTGACCTGCAGCTTCTCCACATGGGTGCGCGAATCGGTCTCCACAATGGGCTCTCGACCTACAATGCCGACCGTCGAACCGAATGAGGTGTCAATCACCAGCGTGCAACCCATGAATCCTCCTAGTCATAAACCTCTAGAGAGTGTACATCGAGGAGTCTATGGGCGGGTTATCGTAAGTCGAACGACTCCCATCGCGCGCCCACCGGTACGAACGTGACCGTACGAACACCATCGCTGGTCAGTTCGCCATTCATGTCATCCGACACGACGGCAGCTTGGTCGAGCGGACGGTCGATATGAACTTCCAATCGTTCCGGAGCCAGTGCGGTGGCCATCTGCTCGCCCCACTCCATGAGCACCACCGTGTTCTCGCCAGGGTCTTCAAGCTCCTCATCAAGACCCAGAGACTCAAGCTCGTCAAGCAACCGAGCGACGGCATCCTGACCGGGGGCATAAGCCGAACCACCCAAACGATAGGCATCCACATGCACCAGATGTGCGGGGGAACCGTCCGCGAATCGTCCATCGAGCTCGCGGGCGATGGTAAAGGTCGGCGAGACAATAGGCTCGGTAATGCCGAGTCCAGCGCCGAATCCTTGCGCAAATGTGGTTTTGCCTGCACCAAGAGGTCCGGAAAGCAACAACACGTCGCCGCCGTGCACCAATCCGGCGATACGCCTGCCAAGATCTTGCATGGCTTCGCTAGTGGAAGCCTCAATCACGTGTTCACTCATCAACTGCCCTACCGCCCTTTATGACTGATGTCTTCGATGCAACGCTCCAGCGCATACATCGGGTCGCCACCGTTTGTCTTACTCTGCTCATCGGCCCAGGCGAGCATGCGGATGCAGTGCGCAAGACCGGGAGAAGTCCACCCGCCGAGTTGGCGCATCGCGTTTTTGAGCACCCAGGGATTGGTTTTCGCCTCGGCCTGAGAAATCGTGCCGGCACGTACGGCCGATGCCTTGGCGATGGTTCTGAGCTTCATAGCCAATGCACCAATCAATGCAATGGGGTCGGTTCCTTGTTCCACGGCCGCACGCATCATAACGATGGCTTCAGCGGTACGGCCTTCAACGGCTTTGTCCGCCACGGCAAAGCCAGTGACCTGCGGGTTGGCGGTGAGATACTGATTGGCACGGTCGAGTCCAATGGGATTGTCCTCAAAATCAAAACACAATTGCTCGCACATGGCCGCAAGCTCGCCGGTTTTGCCGCCAAGCACGGACACAAGCTGTTGGGCCGCCATCGGCTCCACCCTGCGCCCGCGTTTCTCGAATTCGCCTAGCACGAAATTCAACTGCGCATCCGGCTTCTTCAAGTCGGGCACGTCCACCTTGCGAGCGCCGGCCTTGGTCAGCTGATCGATGATCTTGCGCCCCTTGACGCCGCCTTCATGCTGACAAATGACGATGCTGGAGCCGTTCGGGTCTTTGGCCGCCTGTTTGGTGTAGGAGACCAGGGTTTCGGCGAACTTTTCATCGGCGTTTTGCAGATTGATGATTTTCACTACGGCGGTGTCGGAAAGCAGTGAAGGACTGACAGCCTCATCGAAGGCGTATTGGTCGGCCGAGGTGGCGTCGAGTTCGATGAGTTCGGCATCAGGGCGGGCCTGCAATGCCCGTGAGCACAGTTCCTTGGTTCGCATGCCGTTAAGGTACGAGTCGCCTCCGGGCACCACGGTCACCGGTGCGTTCGCTGCTGTTTTCGCCATGCCCCCATCTCGCCACACAGGTTGGACAATGTATGCCAATCCGGTCTGTTCCTCGACCTCATACGCGGGCATCTTCTTTCACGAAGAATCACCGGACAAGAGCCGCCGAGATTCCTCGATCCACAAAGTCAGGCGCACCCGCCATACCGAACCGAAGCGCATACCGGGAAGACCGGCTTCCGGCTGCCGTACACGCTTCACTTGACGAGTAACCAGCACCAACAAGGCTCCTATGCCCAGCTCCGCCAGCAGTATCAGCGCAGCGCCGACCACGCCATCTTTCCACGGCAGTGTGGCCATCTCGTTGCTTCCCAGCCACATCGCCACACGTTCCATCACCAATGTGCCCCATGACGACACCCATGCGAATACGCCCGCCAACCACGGCATGCACCATGCGAGAGCCAACGACATCAAGCCGGTGATGGTGGACAGCCCCACGAATGGCGCTACCAGTAGGTTCGCCGGTACGGACAATAACGGCAATTCCGGTTCCATCAGCACCTGAATCGGCAGAGTGAACAGCTGTGCAGCGATGGTCATCGCCATCATCTCCGCAAGACTATGCGGCAATACATGCCCCAGTACGCGGCTCAACCGCCCGGCAAACAGCACTATGCCCAGCACTGCCGCCGAAGACAGTGCAAAGCCGTAACTGGTCGACATACCCGGACTCACCACCAACACCCCAACCACCGTCCAGCACAGGGCGCTCAACGCTTGGGATCGCCGACCCATCGCATGCGATGCGGCACCCATCATGCCCATGATGAGTGCACGGGTGACCGAATCACCGGGGAACATCGCCGCAGCCAACAGCACGTACATGCTTGCGATCATCACTGCGGTCAGCCGCCGGTCCATCAGCAGCCACCTGCCAAGCCGACGGACCAGTCCCGCCAGCAGTACAAAATGGCCGCCGGATACGGCCATCAAATGCATGATTCCCGATTTGCGGAACCGGTCTTCAAGTATGTTCGCATACGTGGCGTGAATCGGCATGGATTGCGAATCCGTGCCGACATAATCCTGCCCAAGTACACCCATCGTCAATCCCGGCACCAGCACACGACCCTGATCGGGCAATTGCTCGGTAACCATGAAAAACGCCTGCTGCATGCGGGATATCAACGCATAATGTAGCGGCGGATCTCTCACCTGCGCCAACGGCTGGCTGCCATCAACCAGCAGCCATAATGGCATGCGGCCATACCTCGCCTGCTGCAAAGTGCCCGCCAGACGATACACCGCGCCCCTATGCATGCGCGCGCAATACGGGTCATCGGCATACACGCGCGCTTTGGCGACCGAGCCCCTATCCGTTCCCCCAATCATGATGACGCTGAATCGCACATCCGCCTGACAGTCATAGCCGCGCTGGTCCGAAGCGACCACAGGTGCCGTCACTGTAGCCGTAATCGCACTCTGCACGCTGGATTGCCGAGCTTGGGTCATTGCCGGATCGTGCCAGGCGATGGTGTCTGCCGCAATCGTCGTCATGCTGCCGACGCACGCCGCCGCAATACAGACAGCCAGTACACCGGGCCAGCGCATGCGTAGGTGATGGGCCAGCAATACTACCAATATCAACACCAGACACGCCATGCCGCCCGGGAGCAAGCGCTCCCAACCGATGCCATCCGAGGGCAACGCATCAGCCTCGCGCTCCGACCACCAGGCAAACGCGCTATGCGAGCCCAGACTCGCCGCCCACATGGTCAAGGCGACCGGCAGCATGCGCCAATCGCGGCTCCCCTGCTCCCGCAACGCCCAATCCATGCTCATCTGACTGTCACCTGCCCTCGTATCTTCTCCAAGGTTTTCGAGCCAATGCCCTTGACGCCGAGCAGTTGATCAACCGAGGCGTATCGGCCGATTGTCTTGCGATAATCGATGATGCGCTGAGCGGTCACCGGACCAACACCCGTAATGGTTTGCAATTCCGCCAGACCGGCGGTGTTGATGTCAACAAGCCCATCATCAACGGTTACGGCACTGTTCTCATCCGTCTGTGTTTCCGGGAGTTGCCCAGGATCCGGCTCGACATCGGTCATCTCGTCCGAATCGGAGGAAGACTGCGGCCTCTGCTGCGTTGCATTGGCATTGTTAGGGGTTTCGACGGCAACATTCGATAGCGCGGCCAAATGCATTGATTGTTGAATCAACAGAGTCAGACTGATGCCCAGCGCGGCAACCAATAGCAGCACAACGGCCAGGGCCTGATGGACATTGAACGTCAGCCGCGGCTTATCCCGTAAACGATGGACTGCACCATCGGCAGCATCCGTAGAACGTACGCCTATCAAATCGGATAGTGATTGTCGGCCGTTTTTGGATCGAGTGGACGAGCGGCTCGAGACAGCCGCTGCCGGAGGAATATCAATAGATTTTGCGCGACTCGGCCGAGGTGGTGGCTTGGGAGGCTCAGCCGCCGCTCGGCCGCTGGCCCCAAAGCTTGACCGAGGAACAGGCATGGCTTCTTCCGCCCTGCACAGGTCTCGCAGTCGGCGGTTGGCATCGATGGTCTTGCGGTTACGAAAAACGCCCATGAATCCACGCTGATGGATTCATGGGCGTTTGTCTAGCTGAAATGGGGTATGTGGTTCTAGCTTATGAAGTTATCCACAATGAGCGTCACTCAGCGGGAACGATGGAGACGATCTTGGGGGCCTTGACAATCACCTTACGCGGCTCCTTGCCGCCAAGACGGTCGGCGACGGCGGCACGCGCCTGCTTTTCGAGGTCGGCCGGGTCGATATCGACCGGCACTTCGAGCTTGGCGCGTACCTTGCCCTTGATCTGCACCACGGCGGTCACGGTGTCGTGACCCACGTAGCGCTCATCAGCCACCGGCCACGGCTCGGCGGACAGGGAATCGGCGTGGCCGAGCTTGTTCCACATTTCCTCGCAGATGTGCGGGGCGATCGGAGCAAGCATGAGAATCAGCGGCTCGACGGCGGCACGCGGCACGGCCTTCAAGCCGGTCAGGTGGTTGTTGAGCACAATCAGCTTGGCGATGGCGGTGTTCGGGCGCATGCCCTCCATTTCCGCGGTCACTTCGGCGATCGTGTTGTTGAGCAGCTTCAGGGTCTTCTCGTCCGGGGTTTCCTCGGACACGTGCACCTCACCGGTGGTCTCGTCCACCACGTTGCGCCACAGACGCTGCAGGAAGCGCATGCCGCCGACCACGTTGCGCGTGTTCCACGGACGGGACTCGTCCAGCGGGCCCATGCTCATCTCGTACAGGCGGAAGGTGTCGGCGCCATAGTTCTCGTACATGTAGTCCGGGGTCACGATGTTCTTCAGGGACTTGCCCATCTTACCGAACTCGCGGTTGGCGTGTTCGCCGTTCCATGTGAACGTCGGTTCTCCGGAAGCGTCCGGCTCGCCTTCCACGACCTCGTCGGCCGGCACATACTGGCCACGGTCATCGGTGTAGGCGTAGGCCTGAATCATGCCCTGGTTGAACAGCTTGTGGAACGGTTCGGCCGAATCCACGTAGCCCAGATCGAAGAGCACCTTGTGCCAGAAGCGGGAGTAGAGCAAGTGGAGCACAGCGTGCTCGACGCCGCCGATGTACAGATCCACGCCGCCTTCGTCACCCGAATACTTGTTGTGGTTCGGACCCATCCAGTAGTCGAACTCGTCCTTCTCCACCATGTGCTTGGTGTCGGTCGGGTCGATGTAGCGCATGTAGTACCAGCAGGAGCCGGCCCAGTTCGGCATGGTGTTGGTGTCGCGGTAGTAGGTCTTGACACCGTCGCCCAAGTCGAGTTCGACCTTGACCCAGTCCTCGTTGCGGCTCAATGGTGCCTCCGGGTCGGATTCGGCATCCATCGGGTCGAAGGTGCGCGGCTCGTAGTCGGGCACGTCAGGCAGGTTGATCGGCAGTGCGGAGTCGGGCAACAGATGCGGGGTGCCGTCCTCGCCGTAGACGATCGGGAAGGGCTCGCCCCAGTAGCGCTGGCGGGAGAACAGCCAGTCGCGCAGACGGTAGCTGACCGTGCCCTTGCCGACGCCGGCAGATTCGAGCCAGGCGTTGACCTTGGCGATGGCGTCGTCCACGCGCAGGCCATCGAGCGAAAGCGCGTCGCCCTTGGCTGCGGTGGCGTTCACGGAAGAGTTGATCACGATGCCATCGTGGGAGACGAACGGAGCCTTGCCCTCGTAGTTGGCCAGGTCGTCGCCGGATTCCGGCAGGGGCTTGACGGTGTAGATGACCGGCAGGCCGAACTTGACAGCGAAGTCGTAATCGCGCTGGTCGCCGCCCGGCACGGCCATGATGGCACCGGTGCCGTAGTCCATCAGGACGTAATCAGCGGTGAACAGCGGAAGCTTAGCACCAGTAATCGGATTGGTGGCGTACAGGCCCGTGAACAGACCGGTCTTCTCGCCGGCCTCGTCAACGCGGTCCTTGGCGGTCTTGGCCTCAGCAGCCAAACGATAGGCCTTCACTGCCTCGACCGGGTTGGCATAGCCGCCCTTCCAATCCTCGGGCACATCAGCCGGCCATTCGGCAGGTACGTTCTCCAGCAGGTGGTGTTCCGGGGAAACGACGGCGAACGTGGTGCCGAACAGCGTGTCGGGACGAGTGGTGTAGATTTCCATATCCTTGCTGCCATCGGCGGTGGCCACGGTGAAGTGCACGGAAGCGCCGTGGGATTCGCCGATCCAGTTGCGCTGCATGAGCTTGACCTTCTCAGGCCAATTGATGCCATCGAGATCCTCGATCAGGCGGTGGCCGTACTTGGTGATGCGCATAGACCACTGGCGCAGCTCACGCTGGAAAACCGGGAAGTTGCCTCGCTCGGACTTGCCTTCGGCGGTGACCTCCTCGTTGGCCAGCACGGTGCCCAGACCCGGGCACCAGTTGACCGGGGACTTGGAGATATAGGCCAGGCGGAAGTCGTTCAAAATGTCCTGCTGTTCGGCCTGGTCGAGGTCGGCCCACTTCTTGCCGTCGGACTCGTGACCTGGAATGGCCTTCTCGCCGGATTCAAACTTGGCAACGAGTTCGGCGATGGGGCGTGCGGAGCCCTTGGAACCAGAGGGGTTGGTGGCGTCCTCGTCATACCAGGAATCGTAGATGCGCGAGAAGATCCACTGGGTCCAACGCACGTAGCCAGGATCGATGGTGGCGAAGGTACGGCGGTTGTCGAAGCTCAGGCCCATGCGGTGCAGCTGGCGGCTCATGTTGGCGATGTTCGCCTCGGTGGTCACGCGCGGGTGCTGGCCGGTCTGAACGGCGTACTGCTCGGCAGGCAGACCAAAAGCGTCATAGCCCATGGCGTGCAGGACGTTCTCGCCCTTCATGCGGTGGTAACGGCTCACCACATCGGAGGCCAGATAGCCCAGCGGATGGCCTACGTGCAGGCCCTTGCCGGACGGGTATGGGAACATGTCCATGGCAAAGTAGGCGGTGCGGCCTTCGGCGTTGCGACCTTTGCCGTCCTTCAGATCGCCGTTGACGTTGGCGGCCCAGAAGGTGCCTTTCTCATCCCAGATCTTCTGCCATTTGTTCTCGATATCCTGCGCCAGCGCGGCGTTGTAACGGAAGTTGGGCTCTTCGGTTTGCGTGCTCTTCTCGTTGTCACTCATAAATCAGCAAGGTAGCCGCGCAACTGGACACGTCGTCAATCGTTATTCAGCATCCGAGACGATGGCCTGCGGGTCGACTTCCCGTGTGACCGTAAGCCGAGTTTGCCGCTTCAATTCAGCCCGCGCGGACTCCCAGCTGCCATCTGCGATCATGTCCTTGAGCGCTTCCGAGATTTTCTGCGCCAACTGTGGAGTCCCTTGACTCACGGCGATACCGTATTCGACCGAGCCCTCATCCTGCAGCACGGTCATATATTGCGGGCCATTGACCTGTCGCAGACCGGACAGCACCGCCATGTCGGAGGCGATGGCATCTGCTGATCCGACCTGCACCGCGGTGACGCATTGCGCGTAGCTGTCCCGTTCCTGGAATTGGGCCTTGGGATGGTTCGCGCGGAACAGGTCGGCGGTATCATCGCCTTTCACTATGCACACCATGCGGTCGGCGATGTCACCGATGCCGTCACCCGCCTGCGCAAAATCAGCTCGGTCGTCAGTCCTGATCAACAGACCCATACCAGTGCGCAAGTAGGGTCCGGCAAAATCCGCTTCTGCCTTGGAACCATCGGTAATCGCCCAGGATGCGACGACCATATCCACTTGCCCGTTGTTCAGCATCGACGCCCGGTTTGCGGGCCGTACCTGCTTGAACACGATTTGCTTGTTCGCATAGCCGAGTTTGGCCGCCACATATTTGGCGACGCTAATGTCAAATCCCTCATAGGTGCCGTCATGCCACGCGCCTATTGCCGGCTCATCCGCAGCAACGCCAATTGCAAGCATTGGTCCTTCCGGCGAACCGTTGACCGTGGTCACCTGAATCTGACCACATCCAGACAGCATCAGCGCGAAGCCCAAAGCAGCAGCAATCCCCGCAACCAGACGGGTGCGGATGCGGCGGCGCAAACGGAACCAGTTGGTCATGGATGAACCGGCTTATTTGAACATGCGCGAACGGGTGAGGAACCAAGTGACCAGAATCGAGAGCGCCACCGAAATGACGACAATCGTGATGAATCCCCACGGCTTATCGCTGAACGGCATGCCGAGCATGCCTCCCTGGAAGTTCATGCCGTACATCGAGAAGATCAGGGTCGGAATGGACAACGTGATGGAGATGATGGTGAAGATGCGCATCACATTGTTCAGGTTATTGGACACGATCGAGGCGAATGCATCGGTCATGTTCGCAAGAACGCCGCTGTAGATGTTGGCCATCTCGATAGCCTGTTTGTTTTCGGTGATGACGTCGTCAAGCAGATCCTCATCGTCCGGATACTGCTTGATTCGGCTTAACGTGGTGAGCTTCTCCATCACGATTTCATTCGATTTCAGTGACGTGGTGAAGTACACCAAGGTCTTGCTCAGCTCCATGAGCATCACGATTTCACGGTTCTGCATGGAGTGGCGAAGCTTCAATTCGAGCTTGTCGCTTTCGCGGTCGATGATACGCAGGTAACGCAGGTACATGGTGGCGTTGCGGTACAGAATCTGCAGGATGAACCGCGAGCGCATGAAGGTGTTGAAGCCGCGGATGGTGCCTTCCATGAACGGATGAAGCACGGGGGTGTCCTGCATGCAGACGGTGATGATGAGATTCTCGGTCACGATAATCGACAACGGGATGGTCTCATACCAGTCACGGCCACCGCGTTCTTCCACGGTGGGAATATCGACGATGATCATCGTGTATTCGTCTTCGACATCCACACGTGAACGTTCCTCGTCATCCAGGGGGGCGCGCAGGTCAGCCAGATCGATGCCGGTTTGCGAGGCGACGGTGGCAAGTTCCACATCGGTGGGTTCACTGAGACACAGCCAAGAGCCGTTCTCCGGTTTCTCGATCTGCTCCACTTGGCCATTGATCGAGCTGAAGATTCTCAGCATGTCGTCTCACCCGCCTTTCGCGCTTTCCTACTGTTCTATCGCTGTACGGTTCCAAACCGAGAATAGTCTAAACCTACCGTTTGAATTTGCGGCGAACGCGTTCATACTGTGTTCCATGTCCCCACGCCAACAGCCGATATGCGGTTGTGCCATGCGGATATGGCGACTAACGTATCCGCTCACCACACAATCGGCTGCCAGCCTGGCATGTGCGGTCCGCGCAGGTCGACGGGCCCGTTCTCCCAGTCTGCGCAATCGGCAATGGCGGGTGCCTTGTTGTATTCTTCCAGCTCCCACAGTGGCTGCTCCGTCGATTGGCCATTGACGCTGTGACGCACTTTCAGTCGGCACCAACAGGCGTTGCGCATGGCACCAAGCGCGTTCATACCGTCAGGATCCAGATCAAGCAGATTGGCAATGGTGGCGGTAATCCATGAGCCATGGGTGACCAGCATAAGCGTGGTGGGCGTGTCATCCGCATAAGCCGAATCACAGACCAATGCGCGCACTGCGTCGGCTCCGCGCTTGCCGACTTCGGCGCGACTTTCCACCCCGTGTTTGGTTTCCCCGCCAGTGTGGTGCTTCCAGGAGGCGTAGTCCTCAGCGGCCACGGCTTTGATCTCAGCGCGGGTCAGGCCTTCCCATTCACCAAAGCTGCGTTCGCGAAGACGGCGATCGCAGACTACCGGCAATCCCAGCACATCTGCAAAGGCGTGAGCGGTCTGTTGTGCGCGAAACAGATCGCTGGTCAATACCACCATGCGCCGGCCGGCTGCCGGAGCTTCCTCATATTGGTGAATATCGGTACGTTCCGCGGCATCCGGTCCGGGCTGCGCGATGGCTTCGGGATGAGAGGCCAGACGGTTTACCTTGGCCCAGTAATAGCGTGAGGCGAGCGCGAATCCGGTTTGGTCGACCTGCCATTGGCCTACGATGTCGAGCGGCACATCGATTTGGCCTTGCAAACGATGTTCGAGATTGTATTGGGTGCGGCCGTGGCGCAGCATCATCACTTCATCAATCATTGGCCTGTCACCTCGTTTGTTGCGGATGTCTGACGTATTCATCTCACCATGACCCCTAGAATGGCCGCATGGAGATTTCTGAGTCGACCTGGGCGTTTATCGCCAAGCATCGCTGTGAGGATGTGCGCGATGTGGCTTTGCATGCCAAACGTGGCGATGGCATTGATCTGTCGTTTGCCTTGGAGCAAATAGCTGGCTGGCAACGCGCTTCGGTGAAATTGCCTGATTGGGCGGCTTGCGATGGCCTGATTTTCCCTCCGCAAGTGCCTATGGAACAGTGTTCTTCACAGTTCACTGCCCAGTACAAGGCTCGGCTCGCCCAACATTTGCTGGAAAACCAGCTCGCTGATGCTGATGCATCCGACTCGACTTCTCTGGTTGACCTTACCGGTGGATTCGGCGTTGATTTCTCGTATATGGCTCGGGTGTTCGACCATGCCACCTATGTGGAGCGGCAATCCAATCTTTGCGATATCGCCCGTCATAATTTTCCGCTGCTTGCGCTTGCTCACGCCGAGGTCATCAATGACGATTCCACGGCGGTGTTGAGGCAACTTGCCCCGGTTTCCATGATTTTTCTAGATCCGGCGCGCCGTGACGATCACGGCTCACGCACGTATGCGATTGCCGACTGCACGCCTGATGTACTGGCCTTGCAGGACTTGTTGCTTGTCAAGGCTCCCCTCGTCATGGTCAAGCTCTCCCCCATGCTTGATTGGCATAAGACCGTCAATGATTTTGCGGGCGCGGCGCACGAGGTGCATATCATCTCCACCGGCAACGAATGCAAGGAACTGCTGCTCGTGCTGGAGCGCGAACGCTGCGCGGCGCCTCGCGTGGTATGCGTCAACGATGAGCAAATATTGGAATATGAGGCGAACCATGGTAGTACCGAGGATGCCGACGGTATTGCGCATGCCAACAGTGATGGCGAAGAGCCATTGGCCGGCACTCGCACAGGTGCTATCGGAGCCGACCGTTGGCAGTATCTTTATGAGCCCAATGCCTCCATCATGAAGGCCGGTTGTTTCGCTGTGATCAGCCAACGATTCGACGTTCACCCGATTGGACCGAACAGTCATCTCTTCGTATCAGCAAAACCCGTTGATGGATTCCCCGGACGATCGTTCGCCATCGAATCAATCGCCACGATGAACAAACGGGAGCTGAAGCAGGCTTTGGCCGGACTTACGCATGCGAATATCGCCGTGCGCAACTTCCCGCTTTCCGTGGCGCAATTGCGCAACAAACTCAAACTCAAGGACGGCGGCCACACCTATCTGTTTGCCACCACGGATGCGCAAGGCCGGCACCTCGTCCTACGCACCCAGAAACAATAAAGCTCCCTCTGATGAGGGGGCTAGCTCGCGAAGCGAGACTGAGAGAGAACAGGTGTAGCCTGCCCCAGCGGAAGGAACCAATCAGTCCTTGGCGATGGTCTTGCCGGCGGTCGGACCGGAAGCCAGGTTCTGAATCTCGGTGACTTCGAGCACCGGAATCACGGCCGGCTTCTTGGTGCCCTTTTCTTCGGCGACCTTGACCTGCTCGTTGTAGATATCGTCATCAACGTGCAGCACCACGTTGCCACGGAAGCGGTAGCCCTGCTTCTTCTCGAGGTTGGCGAAGGCGATGACCAGCGGAGAGCCGTTCTTGAGGTTCTCGTAGTGCTGGCCAGCGGTGCGCTCGTGGTAGGCAATGTGGGTGTCGTCCAGCACGAACAGGGACATCTTCGGGCCGAGATCCAGTTCGCCGTCCTTGGAGATGGTGGTGATCCAGCCGAGGTTGTTCTGGATGAATTCCTTGATTTCCGGAGTGATGACTGCCATGTCGAATCCTTTCATGGGTATGAGTACGACGTGTTGTTCCACTCTTAAGGATAGTGGTTTTCTTCGCTGCCGGCACGGATGTTCGCTGTGAGTAACCTCACCTTCGCACTGCTTTCATTCGCCGTTCACCGCCGGAGCGCAAGGCTCGCAGAATCCTCTTTTTTTGACTGGTAGTTCCCGTAATCTGAAAGCCGAGAGAGCCACAAGTTTTCCGTTTTTCTAAGGTGGGTGTGTGATGGGTTTGGTCGAGCGCTGCAACCGGCTGCGTAGTCGTTGGTCACGTAGTTTTCCGCCGAATCTCGCCCGTCTGATGTTGCTGGCCTGCGCTGCGCTGTGGGGAGGCAGCTATCTGCTCGCCAAATTCGCCATGACGGCGATCCCGGCGCAATGGCTGATGGCCCTTCGCATGTTCGGCGCCTGCATGTGCATGCTGGCTTTATTCCACAAGCACATCGTGCCGTACCTGACGCCAAAGATCATCGTGCCGGCGCTGGTGGTCGGGCTGACCTATTGGGGCACGATGATCACGCAGACCATTGGATTGCAGACCATAGAACCGGGTCGCAGCGCTTTTCTGACGGCTGCCTATTGCGTCATTACCCCGTTCGCCACATGGATTATCTCCAAAACCAAGCCGAGAGCCATCAATCTGGTCGCCGGCGTGATCTGCCTGACCGGCGTTGGTTTCGTGTCGTTGAAGCCGGGAGGCTCGCTCTCCTTGAGTTCCGGCGACTGGCTTACCATCGCCACGGCGGTTATTTTTTCCTTCAACCTGACCTGTCTGGGCGTCTATACCAAGCGTTTTGATCCGATTGCCGTCACCTTCGTGCAATTTAGCGTGGCCGGAATCCTGTTCTTTATCGGCGCGTTGGCCACCGAACCCGCGCCTGATGCAGGATGGCTGGCACCTCCGGTGGTGGCCAGCGTGTTGTATCTGTTCCTTGGTGCCACGATGAGCGCGCAAATCATGCAAAATATCGGCCTGGCCCACGTGCCAGCATCGCAAGCATCAATCATCATGTGCACGGAGAGCCTGTTTGCCGTATCGTTCTCCGCACTGTTCTGGGGCGAGCGCATCCTATGGAGTTCGTTGGTCGGTTTTGCGCTGATTTTCGCCGCCGTGCTGATGTCGGTCATCAAACCGACCAAATATTCGCTGCATCGTAACTAATTGCCCAATGCCGTCACTATCATGGTGACGTTTGCGGCGTGTTGTGTCGCCGTCATCATGAGGAGGAAATCAGCATGAATCTGCTTGAGTCCATGCAGAAACGCCATGCCGTGCGCGATTACAACGACGAACCGCTCACCGCGGAACAGGTGAATATTCTTGATGAGGCCATTGCCACCGCCAACGCCAAGCAAGGACTCGATATTCAACTCATCCATGATGTCGATGACGCATTCGGGGGCTGCCCGACCCACTATGGCCGGTTCAAGAATGTCCACAATCTTATTGCGCTGATTGGTACTGACTCGCCTAGCAATGAGGCCATACTGGACGAGAAGGTCGGGCATGCCGGGCAATTGCTGGCATTGACTGCCGTCTCTCTTGGACTCGACACCTCATGGGTGGTACTGCATGAGACCGCTGATCATGACGGCGCGTGGACGCTCGCCGAGGGGGAACGTATGCCCGCCGCCATTGCGCTCGGGCATGGCAACCGCCCCGGCCGGCCGCATCGCAGCAAGCCGGCTAAGGAACTGGGAGCCGTAGAAACCGGCGATTACGCGAATGCACCCGACTGGTTCAAGCGGGGCGTTGAGGCTTCGATGCTCGCGCCCAGCGCGTTGGGCAAGCAGCCGTTCCGTTTCACGTTGCTCGCGGACGGCCGCACGGTAAGGGCCGAAGCATTGGAAGGCGTACAGCCGGAAATCGGACTGGGTATCGCCAAGCTGCATTTCGAATTGGCGGCCGGCACCGATAGCTTCGTGTGGGCATAGTCGTTCAATCGTGTTGTGCCGGTTGAGCCTATGACGAAACCGGCCATATAGCGCCACAATACGCAACGCGTATAGGCTCTATGTGAAGGTTTTGCAGGGTACTTGTAAGCATTTCGTCACTTTCAGAGGGCCTTCAGCAACCTTCAAGCACAGACATCTACCGTCGTATGCGTGAAGAAGTTTTTCGAAGGTCTTTCCATTTCCTCGATCGTGGCCGGAGCCCTTGCTGCCGTCACCTCATTCCTGTTGGCGTCGAAGATCGGCATCGCAGGTTCGGTGATTGGCGCCGCGGCCAGCTACATCGTGTCCGCAGTCGCCACCAACATCTACCAAAACGTGTTGCAGGCTTCTGGGGAAAAGCTTCAGAGCGTCGGTTCCACGGATGATGACGCCGCCGAGCACGGCGAATCGGATGCCGGTAGCAATGATTCCTCACCCGCATCCGAAACGAAACTTCCTGCAGCCTCCGGCGATGCGGCGGATGCCCAACAGAGCGACGATATCGAGCAACCCACGCGGGTCGAAGCGGCAGCCAGCGAAAATCCCGAAAACACCATGGTTGCTGCAGCCGCGGCAGGTGAAACTACTACCAGCCTCGGCACCGCTTCCACACCCGCTACACGTGAGACGACCACCACCCTCAGCACCGCCTCCGCACCAGCTGCAGGCCGTCGCACACCTCGCGAGATTGTTTCTCGCCCGACTGCACAGCGTTCGCGCCACACGTATTCCGTCAAGGAACTGCGCGCATCACGCCGCAATCCCAAGCGCACAGCTGTTATCGTAACCGTGGTATCCGGCCTGTTGGCCGTTGCCGTAACAGCCGGCATCGTGCTGCTCATCACCCAAGGCAACGGCACGGACAGTGTAGTGCGAAACTGGATCTCCCCCACAGTCACCACGCCTTCGCCCGAGCAGACCGAGTCCCCATCGGCTCCCGACCAGCACACGCCAACGGACAACACCAATACGCCGAAGAGCAACGGCACCACGACCGAGAACGACTCCGCTCCCTCGGGATCGTCCAACTCCGATAGTTCGTCTGGTTCCACCGATTCGTCCGGCTCCACCGGTACTGGCTCCGGCAGCACGAATACCGAATCCGGCACCAACAGCGGCACGGAGACCAACGGCAACACCAATTCAGGAACCGGCGGAAACTCCGGCTCGAACCCGACCGGCCCAGATGCCTCCCACGGATCGGGGTCTTCAACGAATTCGGGCACTACCGGTTCCAGCTCAACGGGTTCCGGCAACAGTTCGACAGGCTCCAACAGTTCGTCCGGCAACAGCACCGGCAGTTCCAATTCCAAATCCTCCAGCTCGAGCACAAGCAGCAGCGCCGGCACTGATATCGACGTCATAGGCGAATGACGTGGGGCAATGCGGAACTTGGACGTATGACTACAGTTATCATGCGCACCTGCGAAGGTGACATGCGCATGATGCTTCTTCTTTGGGATGTGACATCAGGAAACAGATCACTGAAGATTGTTGAAATTCCAGTCAAAACCACTCCAAGAGCCCTGAACAATCCCGATTTTCCCGAAAAATAGAATCCCCGCGGCCGAAGGATAGCACCTTATTCAAAATCACCGGCGTAGGCAATTACTCTTTCTTCTAATGGTTTTTCAAGAAGAAGAGAAAGACAAAACAACCGATGTCCAATGGAGACAGGAAAAGACGGGAATGGGGATGCGTCGTCGCCTGCAAGGACGCGGACGGAAGCATCGTCTCCTGGTGCACTCAGAACCACGCTCTTCACATCCTTTCGCGTGTCTTCAACTAAAGCGGTTTAGAATAATGCTGTTCCCTTGATATGTATATCCCTCAAACAAAGAAGTTGAATTATGACGACCACCGCGATACCGAAGTCGGTCTGGGATTTCATGCAGCACATCACGGACCTGTGCGGCACCGGACACGCCGCCTGGGCCGAGAACTTCAACGCCTGCTTTGCCAACACCCTGACCACCACGGTCAAACGGCATGACGACGGCACCACATTCCTGCTCACCGGCGATATCCCGGCCATGTGGCTGCGTGATTCGACCGCACAATTGCGCCCGTATCTGGCCCTTGCCGCCGAAGACAGCGACATTGCGAGCCTGATCGCCGGTCTGGTGCGGCAGCAGTTCCGCTACATCACCATCGACCCGTATGCGAACGCCTTCAACGAGGAGCCGAACGGCGCTTCCTGGGACAAGGATGATCAGTCCGACTTCTCCAGTCCCTGGCTTTGGGAGCGCAAGTACGAGGTGGACTCGCTGTGCTACCCCATTCAGCTGGCTTGGATGCTGTATGCGAACACCGGCAACACCGATCATTTCAATGACGAATTCATTGCCGGCGTCAAGAAGATTCTTGATGTCTTCGAGACCGAACAGCATCACGAGAACTCCCCGTATTTCTTCATCCGCGACACGGACATTCCCACCGAATCGCTGAGCAATGACGGCAAGGGGTCGCCGGTGGCGTACACCGGCATGACCTGGTCCGGCTTCCGCCCCAGCGACGACGCCTGCACCTACCACTATCTGGTGCCCTCGAACATGTTCGCCGCCGTGGTGATGGGCTATCTGGAACGCATCTTCGGCGGGGAGATTCTGGATGACGCCGATATCGCCGCACGCGCCGGCGAGCTGCGCCACACCATCACCGAAGGCATCGAAGCCCACGCCAAGACGACGAACCGCAATGGAGAGACAATCTACGCGTTCGAGACCGACGGCCTGGGTCACGTCAATGTCATGGACGACAGCAATGTGCCCTCCTTGATGGCGGCCCCTTACTTGGGGTACTGCGCACCGGACGATCCGACCTATCTGGCAACCCGACGCACGCTGCTCAGCGACGAAAACCCGTACTATTACGAGGGCGAGTATCTCAAGGGCATCGGCTCACCGCACACCCCGCCGCGCTATGTGTGGCCGATCGCGCTGTCCATCGAGGCGATGACCAGCGACAGCAAGGACTTCAAGGCGCATATCCTCGACCGTCTCGTGGCCACCGACGCCGGTACGCATCTCATGCACGAAGGCATCGACGTGGATGATCCAACCAAGTACACGCGCGAATGGTTCAGCTGGTCGAATATGATGTTCTGCGAACTGGTCATGGACTATTTCGACATTCACGTGAAGCACTAAGACGTGCCCGCCGCATGCTCATTGCGCACCCACCGCATGTTCTCATTAAGGAAAGGAACAATCATTATGACCAATAACCCACGTTATACGCTCGGCACCGAAGCCAACCGCATTTTCATGGCTTCCGAAACCTACGAGCTGCTGAAGTTCGGCAAAGGCTTCCCAGCGCCGGATGGCGGTTCCGGCTGGCTGAACGCCGACGGCACCCTCGACCCCTCACACGGCGTCGAAACGTGGATCACCAGCCGCATGGCCCATGTGTACGCGATCGGCGACATGCTCGGATATCCGGGCGCCGGGGAGCTGGTCGACAAGGCGCTACGAGGCCTGACCGGCATCCTGCATGACGACGAACATGGCGGTTGGTATGCGCAGGTGTTCGAGGACGGCACCCACGTGCCGGGCAAGATCTGCTACGCGCACGCCTTCGTGATACTCGCCGCATCCTCCGCCCTGCTGACCGGACGGCCCGGGGCCAAGGAACTGCTCGACGAGGCGCTCGACACATATGACGAGCATTTCTGGGACGACAAGATCGGTCTGGCCGTCGACACCTGGGACACGGCATTCACCGCACTCGACCCCTATCGGGGCCTGAACGCCAACATGCATACCACCGAGGCGTTCCTGGCCGTGGCCGACGCCACCGGGAACAACACCTATCGCGTCCGCGCCGGACGCATCATCGACCACGTCATCGAATGGGCGGCACACAACCGGTGGCGCATCCCCGAGCATTTCAAATCCGACTGGTCGTTGGACCTCGAATGCAACGCCGACAAGAAGGACGACCAGTTCAAACCGTATGGCGCCACGCCGGGCCATGGCATCGAATGGGCGCGCCTCATCGTGCAGTGGGCGCTGAGCTCCTTCGCCAACCGAGACGGCGCGCGGCCCTACATCGACGCCGCCGAGCACCTGTTTGCGCGGGCGGTGGACGATGCGTGGAACGCGGACGGCGCGGAGGGGCTCGTCTATACGACCGACTGGAACGGCACACCGGTGGTCACCGACCGCATGCATTGGACGGCCGCCGAATCGTTGAACACCGCCGCCACGTTGCACGCCGCCACCGGCGAGGAACGATACGCCAACTGGTACGCCACGTTCGCCCGCTACGTCGACGAGCACGTCATCGACCACGAAGGCGGATCATGGTTCCACCAGCTTGACGGCGACAATCGCGTGATCGGCACGGTCTGGCCAGGCAAGTCCGATCTCTACCATGCGTTCCAGTCCACGCTGATTCCGTTCCTCGACCCGGCTGTGTCCATTGCGACGGCCGTGAAGAACGCAGAATAATCGTCGATAAGTGATAACGTCCGATATTTTGCGCAAAAAATCGGACGTTATCCATCATCTCGGATAGTCGAATATGATGCAACACCTCGCCTGTGAAACTCATCTTTCAGCTGGGCAACGATGATATTGCGGCGTGACTCGGTGCACAACATAGAGCAATCTCGACCTCATGCAATCGCAGTACACGACCTTCCATCGCATCCAACCTAATTGGGGTCGGAATAATTGTCAGACCATGCTGTCCTGGAATATCGTAAATTTCGTTTCCGGGCATGCGAACGCACCTTAATGATTAAGGTGATTGACGGATTGGACAAGTCAAACGTCCTTCGTCCCACTCAACAGGACGAAGGACATAGCCGGCTCACGCCAAACTGGTGCTGTCACGTACAATCAATTTCGGGGTAAGTATCTTACGATTTCCGCTCACCGGCTCCCCAGCAAGCACCTTGAGCAGCAGGTTAGCCACTTTAGTGCCATATACGCCAGCGTCACGATGCACGGATGTAATCGAGGGGTAAACCGCCTCGCATACAAAACTGTCTTCGAAACTCACGATTGCGGGAATACTATATGGATATAGACGTTTATCTCCATCACTACTTTTACGATCGCGGTTCAAACAGTCCGCAGCAAGCGCATGTAGACTGGCGGCCGCAAGAATTTCATTCTCGTAGATGAACGCTGTGGGCGCAGCAAGCTCCCCCAACAATCGCAATGTCTCGCCCACCGCCGCATTCGGATCAAAATTCGTGAACGACACGGATGAGAATTCAAGGTTGTTAATCTCGGCAAATTTCCGAAATGACATTTCTCGATCACGAGAATAATCCAACATCGGATCGCCGGATATATATGCGATTCGCCTATATCCCCGTGACAACAGATGATCAAGAATCGCTCCCATGGTCTTCGAATCATCAATCGACAAAGACGGTACCAGATTGCTTGGGTCGGGACCGCCAGCGAGTACAGCAGGCAAACCTAATTCAGCAAGCAATTTCGGTCTAGGATCATCAGCCTTGAGATCCACCAGAATTACGCCATCCACCCGTTTCCGAGACGCCCAATCACGGTATACATCCAGCTCCTCTTTAGTGGAAGAGCAAGGACGATACAGCAAGCCATACCGTTGGCGACTTAATGACTCATGAGCGCCTGCCATGAAATGCAGCATGAACGTCTCTTCTTTAAGCCCCTGCACAGAACGAGATGGAGCGAATCCCACAGTCATGGTTTTCGAGGAGCCCAATGCCTGCGCCGCATATATCGGACGCCACCCCATTTTCGCCGCAGCTTCCTTGACCCTGCGCTTGGTCTCAGCGGATACTCCGGGACGATCATTGATTGCAAAGGAAACAGCAGTCTGGGAAATTCCCAACTCATCGGCTATATCTTTGAGACTGACCCGCTGCATACTGGAAGTTGCTCCACTAGAGGTGGATTTCATGACATTCCTCCATTCTGTGAAGCTTGACATCGAACATCGGACATCCGGCATAGCTTATTCGTATAATTCTGTCACATCAATGAACTGATAACATACATTTCATCATATTGCGACAGCGAAATGGACGCCAACTGTTGGCACACTCATCCGGCCAACAAAGATGAACCAACGACCGATTTAGTCTACAGACTCGAATGCAGGGTCGGAGACAGCGGAATAGAAACGCGCTGCATGAGGAGACGTATCCCAATGCAATTCGGTAATTCCCCGTTGTCTGAGTTCACCGTCATCGGCTGCAACAGTCGACGTGACAACAGTCGGTCGCTTGCCTGCGATTTCCAGCTTCATCCACAGGTCACAGACCGACCCTCCCGGCCCCAGCGTGCTACGGTTAATCGGGTTACCGGTTCCATTCACGTCCACTACAATAGCCACCGATTTCGCCTCGGCAGGCCTTGCATCACGGTATTGTGTCGCGAGCTCACCATATACGCGGCCAATCGGCTTGACTTTACCGTTCTCATCGAACAAACCCAATGAATATTCAAGGGACGGAAAATCGGCCAAATATGATGGCACATCATGCGAGCACCACCAAGTGATGCCCCACAGATTCGGGCAATCAAGAGCTTTGGTAACCACACGGCGACAAAACTCCGGTGTGTCTTCAGCGGACAATACATTCTCCGGTGCACCAATCTCCTGCAGCCAAACTGGACGGTTGACCGGCCCGAAGGCTTTGGCGAGTTCAGCCAAGTACAATGCGTACGCGTAGCATTCTTCACTCCGCGCCCCATATCCTTGTCCAACACCATTGAATACCCACGAGTGAATGGTGGTCAAATCACCTTTTGTGGCAGACTGTACCGGTGTGAACGGATGCCCGTCCAGGAACCAAACGCCATCGTTGACGCTGTACAAAGAAAGCACGCCATCCCGTTTGGCAGCCGATAGCAACTCATCGAGCCACGTATCAATCTGCTCGGATGAGGCAGACATCTTGGCCGGATGAGGCCGGTCGGACAACTGGTTGACTTCATTGCCGAGCGTCAATCCCTTGAAGGCATCCTCTTCGGACAGTTCATCGGTCATAATCGAGACCAACTCACGTTCCGATTCCACAGCACTCGGATCAGTGAACATATTCCCTTTATGCCATGTGACGAGCCAACTGGGAATGAAGTCAAAGCTCGACAAATGCCCCTGGAACACATCCACATAGGCATCGAGCCCATGCTCACCGGCTATATGTACCATGCGGCGCACGTCAGCCACACCCTTACGATTAATCCATGTCCGGTTCGGCTGCAGGTACGGCCACACAGGAAAGATGCGCACGTGATCCATACCTAAATCCTTGATCTGCCGTAGATCGTTGTCAATACTGGTCCAGTCGGGATCAAGCCACGAATGAAACCATCCATGGGACGGAGTGTAATCTACTCCAAACTTCATAAGAATACCTTTCGGTCAGCCCTTGATGCCGCCCTCTTCTACACCACGGAAGAAGTAGCGTTGGAAAATTAGGAAGAATACGATAATGGGAACAAGTGCGATAACCGTGCCGGCCGCAATCAAACGGGGATCAGAAACAAACTGGTTCTTGAGCCTGTTAAGGCCTACAGTCAACGTATAAACCGAATCATCACCAAGGATGATCAATGGCCACAGGAAATCGTTCCATGCACCGACGAACGCAAAAATAATGACGACGGTCATAGTGCCTTTCACCTGAGGCAGACATACATTAAAGAAACGCTGCCAGATGCTGGCACCATCGACTTTGGCGGCTTCCTCCAACTCAACTGGAATACCAGAGAACGCATTCATCATAAGCAGCACATTCATAGCACTGCACAGGCCAGGAAGAGCTGCACCCAAAAGGGTATTCTGCAAACCTACGGTCTTGACAATGAGGAACTGGGAAATCAATAGGGTCTCTCCAGGAATCAACATTGCGCTGAAAATCAGCAGTACGACGATCGTCTTGCCCTTGAACTTCAGGCGAGCCAGTGAATAGCCAGCGAGTGTGGCTCCGATGACATTGCCACACACCGAAATGGCTGCGACAATCAAAGAATTCTTGAAATAGGACAACACCGGAATCGTGTTGAACGCCTGGATAAAGTTGTCGATAGTCGGATCCTTGGGCACCAGATACGGAGGGATGGCATAGATATCATCACCTTTCCCCTTAAACGCTAGAGTCAGTTGCCATAGCAGAGGCCCGATCAGAATGAGAAAGAACAGGGTCAACAGCACATATTGCACGACCTTGTTGACTTTTTTACCTCTCATCGCTATCGACCTTTCGTTGCACGAAGAACTCAACAGCCACCAGACTGCCGACGATTATGAATACCAACATGCTGACCGCGCCGGCATAACCGTACTTGGCATTCAAACCAGTGCCATAGTTCTTAATCAGCATCGTCATGGTCACGTCCTTACCGCCGACGCCGCCAGTGCCTCCTGTCAAGACATAAATCTCATTGAACACTCGGAACGCGGCAGCGGAAGACAGCAACATGATCAACACCATGGTGGAGCGCACTCCCGGAACGGTGACATGCAGGAAACGACGAACCACGCCAGCTCCATCCAATTCGGCAGCCTCATACAGACTGGGATCGATATTGGCCAATGCAGACAAGTAGATAATCATGTAATAGCCGAGACCTGTCCAGACCGTGATAAGCATGGCGCTAAATAACAGCAGCCAACGATCCGTGAGGAACGGGACAGCGGCTTTGATGAAGCCGGCACCTTGTAGCAAAGCATTCACCAAGCCTTTCTGACTCAGAAGGTTGGTCCAGACCAGGCCGACGATGACGGTGGACACTACGACCGGCAAGTAGAAGGATGCACGGAAAAAGGCAAGAATCTTGGAATTCCCGGAAACCAGTGCTGCAAGAATCAATGGCAGTATCACCATGCATGGAACCACGCACACCACATACAGAGAGGAATTCAGCAAGCCTATATGCACAGACTCATCCGAAAACATCTTCTGGTATTGTTCCAGCCCGACAAAATGACCGGGATTGGAGAAAGTAGCATCGGTGAACGACAGACGGACCGTATTGATAAAAGGGGCAATGACAAACGTCAACGCGATGAGCAACGCAGGAACCACAAACAGCCAGCCCGCTATGCCATTGCCTTCTTTGATACGATGAGCGTCATCCACCTCCCATGCCGTTTCATGGGAAGCGCCGCCACGGCGGCCGGCCTTGCCGGCCGCCAGCGACTTCTTGCCGGTAATCGACAAAGTCATTACTTCAAATCCTCATTGGCAACCTTGACTGCGGCATCAAGAGCTTCCTGCGCAGTCTGCTCTCCTTGGATGGCACGGGCAATCTGCTCACGAAGAACAGTCTTGGCATTCTCGGAGAACGGCCCAGGAGCAATGAACCAGTTATCGTCTTTCACCGCCTTGGAAGCAAGGGCAACCGCCTGATCCTGCAAGGAATCACCAGTTGGGCTGAATGCTTCGTCGTCGACAGCACCCGCAACAGACGGGAAAGTGTGGGACTTAGTGCAGAATTCGGTCTGATTCTCCTTATTGGTAACGAACTTAGCGAATTTCATGGCCATTCCCTTGTTCTTAGTGGTCTTACTGACCACCAGCGTTTCCATGGCAACATTCATCTTGCCGCCTTCACCAAGCAATCGCTCGGTAACGCCAAGATTCTTATACAGCTCCGGGGCATTAGCCTCAAAATCTGCAACCGAATAGGCGGAACCCGCCAGAGATGCCACGCTGCCCTGCTTAAATGCGTCGCCCTCACCAGTCCAAGTATTATTCAGCGCTTCGGCGGACAGTGCTTTCTGGTTGTACATATCGATAAAGTGCTGAACAAGTTCAACACCCTTTTTGTCGTTAAAAGTGAACTCGGTTTGGTCATCATTCATCAATTGCACGCCATACTGTCCAAAAGACTCCAATGTGGGCACAGAAGCCGCCATACTCACGGAACCGTTGCAGTTCTCGCCAATGGTCTTGGCCGAATCGAACCATTCATCCATGTCAGTAGGCAGATCAGCAACTCCACACCGCTCAAGAACGGCTTTGTTGTAGTACTGAACACCAGAATTGAGATACCAAGGATAGGCATAAGCGCCTTCCTCGATATTATCGCCCTCAAAAGTCACATTACCCCACGATGAAGCAGTGAACTGGGATTCTGCATCTGGATCCTCCTGCGACAGGTTCAGGGTCACTCCAGCTTTGGCCAGGCTATAGGCACCAGTCGGACTCATATCCACAACGTCAGGCAGCGTTCCAGCGGCTGCGTCAGCATTGATTTTATCGGTATAGCCGTCGGCAGGCTGATCAATCCACTTGACCGTGACGCCTGGATTCTCTTTCTGGAAAGCGGCAATAAGATCGTTGAAGTACGGGGTATATGTATCATTTTTCAGATTCCAAGTCTGAAAAGAAATTTCATTGCTATTGGAGGAAGTCGAATTACCGCAAGCAGCCACTGCGAACAGCATAGAACCTGCTCCAACGGCAGCAATAGTCTTTCTCATGGAAAACATACCGTTTCCTTCTTTCTTTTCGTAGAAAACCCTTCGCCCTTTTGCGAACGAGAGGCCCTTGCACGCCATGCCTCAACAAATCAACATGAAGCTAGTCTGTTGAGAGTCACAATTATTGAGGTCTCATCGCTGAGACTAAACCGTTTTAGTTTCCAGCCAACCGCGTATCTGTTAACTAAATCGGTTTAGTGAAACTATAACACAATCGAAACATGCACGCAACGAATTCATCCGCGCGTGTCGCACTGATATCTGCCCAACGGGATCACCCCCCTCTTCTCATACAACAATGGGCCACGCCCAACCGTATGGCAGAGCCGGACTGCTCCGGTTCCATTACGGTTGGACACGACCCAAAATATCGAGCCTAGGCCCAATATCCCTTATCGGCGAATACGCAGCGTGGCGAGCTGGAACGGCGCCAACGAGACGACCGCACCGTCGGCAGGCATCGGCTCGTCGCCGGCGAGCGAGCGCGGCAATTCGGTGTCCAGTTCCGGCTCCTCCACGAGATTCACCTCCTGCACGCTGGCCTTGGCATCGGCGAGAGCGGCGTCAAGGCGTAGTGCGGCCGTGGCATTGCCGCCGGCGGCCTCGTACAGGCGCACAATCAGATCGTCGGAACCGTCATCGGCGAGCTTGACCCAGTCCAATACGATGGTGCCGGTGACGTCGGCGAGCGAGACCAGCGGGGCCAAGTCAGGCAACTCCCCTATTACAGGGCTGTTGAGTCGCGCCGCCTCGTCCAGCACTGCGTTCATATCGGCGTCAGCGACCAGAGACCATGCGAAGGAGTGCGTGCCTTGGTCGGTGCGTGGATCGGGGTACAGCGGTGCGGACAGCAGCGAGAGCCGCACCATGGTGCCGCGGCCGGCGCCACGTGCCGCGTCGGCGTGGGTGGGGCTGACGTCGGAGCCGTAGGTGGAGGCGTTGACCACAGCGGCGGCATAGTCGGCATCGGCGATACGTACGAAGCGGTGTGTGCAGCTTTCGAATTTGGCATCATCGCTGCGCGTGTTCTTGTTGATCGGACGTTCGACCAACCCGTACTGGCATTCGTACTGCGCGTTCACCGCCTGCACCGTGACCGGCATATCCACCTTGAGGAACTTCTCCACGGCATGCCAATCCACGTCAGCGGTAAAGTCAAGACTGCCGGACCCCGGGCGCAACGTGATGACGGTATGGATCTCAACACCGCGCGCACGGGTGACGACGTGAATCGCAGCCGAGCCGTCGGGTATATCTTCCACATGCTCGACCATGGCGTCGGTGAGCGTATCGGCGGCGAGGAACGCATCACGCTGGATATCCCATGCATCCCAATGGAATGGCTCATCCTTCAACAGCTCATAGCGCCCCATGCGGACACCGGATGGCACAAGTTCACGACGCAAAGCGAGATCGATCAGGGATGAGACGGTGCCATCCGCCTCAATACGCACACGAAGACGTCCGTTGTCAAGTATGATGGCGTTTCCGTCACGCTCGACGGAAACCGGAATGACAGACTCTTCCACAGCCGTTCCACCACCGTCACGCACAGCCCATGAATACTGCGGATTGCTTGCATATGGCGCAATCACGGCATGCTTCACCGTCGCTATGCCTGGATCGGCCTCTTTAACGGCCTGGCCGGCAGCCGCAGC